>Ga0157364_1002293_pt1 | contig 17649 bp, 3 predicted proteins | sample AttsexASBM2_FD_111476 | JGI IMG/M metagenome (GOLD analysis project Ga0157364, IMG submission 111476) | Fungus gardens microbial communities from leaf cutter ant in Ribeirão Preto, State of São Paulo, Brazil - Atta sexdens ASBM2 | ecosystem: Host-associated > Fungi > Mycelium > Unclassified ... | reverse complement strand
TTCAATTATTCTATTTCAAATTTACATATGCACATTTGTTTTATCACCTGAAGTTGCATACGTATCGAAGAAAGTATGAGAAGTAATGAGAAAAAGAAATAAGAAGAAGGCATTTGTATTTCCATGCGTGTAAAAAAATAATAGAAAACGTTTCAGATCATATCATGTAAAATCTTAAATGTTGAAAGAGTATACCAAAATTTTTTCAGATCTTTTAGAGCCCAAAAATCCTTTAAAAAACAATCAGGAACCAGTGAATTGAATTAGGAAAACAGTGATAAAAAATGGTGAAATGGATAGTTAATTTGATTCGCGTATATTAGCTTGAAGTTATCGTCGCTATTCTTGAACTTGTCGCCGTCGGTCATTGATGAATTGTCGCCAATACGGAACGGATCGACTTCCGATTTGTGACGCGTTTAATCAATAAGTATAGCTTCTATCAATTTCGTATCTTGACATTCATGGATCGCGTGACGAAAGATTGATACTTGTATACCGACGACTTGTTAGATCGCGTGTTTCGCAAGACTCATTTAGATAAAAATCTGTAACCCAAGCGACAAAGCATCGGACATATTGTCGTACACGTTATGATCCATGGATATTTATTTTCAATTTGTTCATTTATTGCGTTAAAAAACAGAGATCTTAATTGTCCCAAAATAATGATATCGTATACCGCTTGTTAACAAACGTTATGACTAAAGGTTATGGATTATGACGTTATGGCGTCACGTCGCGTGAAGTTGGTCGCATGTCCTCTACGCCGAGATTCATTAAAGGGCGATTTACATGGAACGATTTATTCGCTTTCAACAGACGTTTAATGACGTTATTAAGATGGTTCTTAAATCTAAGAAATCGAGTTATTATAGAAATGTCTAATTTTTTATATAATAAATATAATTTATATAATAAAATTTTTTATATAATAAAAAATTGATGTATTGAAATTGACCTATGCAAAATTCTACGGTAGATTAACAATGAAATAAAAAGAGAAAAAAATGTTGGAAATGTAATTTCATGTGTAACTTACACAGACAGATAAACCTCGCAGAAGATAACGCTTCTTTGACTAACACTGCACACAAATCTTACCATAAACTTTTCTCAAAAATGAGATTATAATAGTTAAAATAATAATTAAAAAATTACGATTTTAATGGTGACAAAAAAGTGAGTCAACGGCCATTCTGAAAAGATATTTACGTGCATAAACTTGCATATAAATTTAATGTCGAAAAATAAACATAATCTCATCTTGTTTTTATTCGAAGATGCAGTTCTTGATTTACTATGTTCTACTATGTCGTATGTTCATACTATTTCATTAGGATATACATGTAGTTTTAATATTTTATTCAAATTAAGCAGACGTTTGTAATTTTGGATGAATCCTGATGAACAACTTCAAATTTTTGGCACTATTTTACTAAAGAATTACCTTAATTCATCAGCGAATTTTCTTGATGCATCTTTTATTCGCTTAAAGCAAACTTCTTAATTTGTCAGCGAATTTCCTGATGAAAGTTTCTTCCATATAATTGTTTTTTATTCACTTGCGTTTAAAATTTTAAAGTCGCAGTGTCTGAACTGATTGCTGGTGATCAGGGCTGGCATGTATTTACAATACTTTTATTTGAAAAATAGTATTGGTAAGACAATATATTATATTTTGTATTTTGTGTTTGTTCGGAGTACATGAAAATATTTTATATTTTGTATTTCATGGAAGTATATAAAAATATTTTGTATTTTATATTTCAATATTAATAACAAAAGATTATAAAAGTATTTTGTATTTTGTATTTCAAATACTAACATTGATAATAAATCTTATTATTTGAATTATAAGATACAAAAAGCTTTTAATCTTTCGATTTTAAATACAAAATACGTAATACTTTTATGTGTATCCTAAAATAAAAAATACAAAATACGCAAATAGTGTATTTTAAATAAAAGTATTTCAAATGCCCAACTCTGCTGGTAATCAAGCGAATAGTTAGGTAAAAAAGCTCTAAGACGCTTGCTAAAAGCGAATAAAGTTGCTTCCTGTAAATCGTCCTTTAACCGCCATTTATCGCGCTAATTCGGGCGCGGCGCGCGACGTGGTATCGCGAATAGAATGAGTTTCATTAGTTTTGTACAATTGTACTTGCTGTTTCGCATTAATTTATAGTCGCAATGTAATGAAGTGCGCATTGGGTCTATGTTGGGAGTGCCGTGCAAGGTGCCACGCGATAGTCGTATCGAGTTGATTACTGCGTAATTAGTCGACGTTTTCGCGAGTGAGTAAATGAGTGTACGTTTGTACTACAAAAACAGCATCGAGAGAACAAAAGATAAGGAGAAAGTCTCATCAGGAAGACATCAGGCGATAATGAAGTAAAAAACCACATGATAAATAGCATGTTACTTGTTATTAAATATCAAACATTATTTTTCTTTGTGAAATTAATTTATTCTCGATTTTATTTGTATCAGTTATTTATGTAAAAATTTAAGAAGATTTTTGTCGGAGAATTTCTATAATTATTTCATTAACAATTCGTTTAAAAGAGAATAAAAAATAATATGGAGCATGATGATCTGACTAAATGGTGATCTTTATTTTTTTCCTTTTCTAATACACAATATTTATTGTATATGTGTGTGTAATGCAGCCTGTGCAATAATGACGGAACAAGAGAGGAGGAAAAGGCTTGGGCAATGGCGAAGCAATCACAGGTAAATGTATAATATATTATAAATATGTTGTATTATAAATATCACTTTTCACTCACTCGAACTGGTATTATAAGGAATATGCGTGTATTTTCGAAAATTAATTTTGTACATCTTTGTGATAAGTTAATGTCTGAAGAGAGTTTAATGCAGTAGCCGAAACTTATAATTTATATTTATGGTACCTGTTGTTTAATTTTCTAATTAATTACATGTTTTATATTTGAATTTAGACTGTTTTCTTTATTTTTTTAAAATTGTATTTTAATTTTATTTTATTTAATTGTATTAAATTTTTAATATGTATGACTCTTACTTTATTTATTGTTATTTAATATAATTTTTCTTTGTAAAATTAATTCATTCCCGATTTTATTTGAGTTTATTAAAAATTTTAAAAGATTTTTATTGGAATTTTACAAAAGTCTATACTTGGAAGATAGAGATTTTTGTCAGGAAATTATTATTTCAATTATGTAACAATCTATTTAAAAGAAAATACAAATCTTAATGTGTGTGTATAATATAGACATTTTTTTATGGACGCCATTATAATGTGGATTTTATATATTTTCTATTTTATAGAGCGACGTTAAAAACTCTGCTGCTGCACATCGCAAGTGATATATTATTTTTAATCTGGTGTAATGGATCTCTGTGAAAGAACATTTTATTGATATAAATTCATTACTCTTTAAAATGGATGGTAGGTCAATCCTGGAAAATATGTATGTTTGTCGATTTATTGTATATGCAATAGAAAATATATATTTATAAAATAAGTATAGCAAAATTTATCATATTATTATTTATTAAATTTATCATATTAATTTATTGGAACATTCGATGTATTGTTGCAGGATATAATTATATCCCATGAAATAATATCCCAGGATATAATAATATCTCATAAATTACCTCATGAAACATATTTCAAATTTGACTAAAATTTATGGAATAAATGCAAGCGCATATAAAAACAGATAACAGGAAGTATTACATTTTTTGTCGAGCTCTTTATGCATTCTCAAAATTTTCATGAAATATTAATTGAGAGCATTACGAGAATATAAAATTCTAATAAATGTTATCTAGACCGTTCTTATCACATTGTAAATTAAATTTTTTAGTTTGTTTATATATAAATAGTAAAAAGTCCGAACATCGAAAACGTGAAAAAATAAATAAGTAAAAGAACAAGTTTTAGAATATATTTTTTATTCTTTTTCATTATGGTTCTCTTCAATTTCACATGAAAATTTAAATAATGAAGATTAGAAAAGGATGTTAATGTATTATGTGGATTTCTGGGTAAAAATAAAAAATAAAGTAATATCACAGTAAGAATATTTCAAAATGTCTCTTAATTGTTTTTTATTTGACAAATATTTTTTAAATAAAATTTGAAAATTCTACATTTGTCGCTGCTCTACGTATTTATTTCCTTCCAGGATTAGATATTATAATAAGCTGATACACAAGAAAAGCAGAAATGTTTTTTAATGTAACATCATAAACAGAGCTGGCAATAAATAAATAAAGATATATTTCACAATTATGTAGCATATATGAATTCTAATTTATGAAATAATACTTGAATTTATGAATTAATGACTCTTGACTGAAATCAGTTTTACGAAGCGCCAATCTTATTTTTGATCTTTTGTAGCCTATTCATCCAATTTATTTCCAATTAAATTGAAAGGTTAATGGTTTGTAAACGATTCTGAATAATCCTAGACGTTCTTGGGCAACTCTAGGCATACAACAATCGTTTTTTTAAGAGACACACGTTTTGTGCATTGGACTTTCGATTTCTTTCACATTCTACAATAGTTTTGAAAGTAAAAGGAAAATCGTGGACGCAGCCCTATCTAATGCGAGCGTAACGCGTGACGTTTTACCGCTAATTTGGAGAAAGTACAGACATAATAGTGGTCATTATCGACGCTGAATGGACACTATGCTGACGTATGTGCCTACATGTATGACGCGCGGCTGACATTGCTTTATGTTAATCGGCTGCGAATTAATAATCTGCGCTATGAGTCAAAATTTGTTAGTTATATTTATAAGTTGTATTGGTTGTAGATAATCATTAATTCTCAAGAAGATATAAATGAAATTATATTAAAAAATTGACTCTAAGTATCTCTTCATAAAAATTAATTGAAATTAATTGAAATTTCACTTGATCTGTCTTCCTATTTGACATTTTAAAAAAATGAATAAAACTTTAATTAATTTTAAACCAATATTTAATAGAGATACCTAAGTTACAATTTAAATGCCAAAGCAACATTCTTAAATTTCCCTCGTTTAAATAAAACGTCAAAATGAATTTTTATATGGCATAAATGGGTAGGAGCCATACACGCAAGAAGTTTTTTGTCAAAGTCATATATTTCAAATTAAAAATGTAAACGTCTCGGCCATCATTTACAATAAAGAATGCGAGAAAATAATAGAACGCTGTTAAATAATAGAACGCTAATTAGGATGTCAAAGTGAAGTTCATATCCGAAAATTATTCTGATTCTTCGATCTTTTTGACATTTGAGATTAAATCTTATTTCTTGATCGCTGAATGTTAACCATGGAATTGCCAAATTCCGTATTATCAATTACACTGTTACAATGCGGTTATTTGGTGAAGAATATTCACGAAGAAAGAATTTTAATATTATACGAATATTATGTAAGAAAATTGGATGTAATTATAATTCGTTTATAATTACACAAATTTTCTTAATATTCACATAACATAACGTAATATTCGTAACATAAAATCTTCTCCTTCATATTAACATAAAATGCTCCTTCTCTTTTATGTTTTATGTTATTGAGCGATCTCTAATGACTATTGTTAAATTCTTTTTTATATGGTTTTATATATAACTATTCGCAAGAGTATTCCTTATATATAATTATTTTTACGAGTAGTTATATTTAGCGATTTAACTCGGTAAAGAAGTTTCTTATGTATGAAATAAGTATGAAATTTAAATATACACTGTTAGAAATGTTCTTAAATTTCATTAAATTTTAAGTTACACAATTTGAACTTAATTTTGTGACATTACATTAAATTTAATGTATTTATAACTAAAAAGTATATTTATGTACATATACATAAAATTTAATGTATTTTTATGAAAATTTATGAAATTTAATGTACACGTTCATTACATTTAAGTAATTACTGTAACTTAATTTTCAGTTAAATTATTCATTACTTTTAATTTCGTTCATAATAACCACGAGCTTCATTTACATGTAAAGGAAGTTCGTGGTTATATTTCTAACAGTACATGTACAGTATATGTGTGTATGTATATATATATATATATATATATATATATATATATATATATATAAAAATATTTATATAATAAAGAGATATACTGACGCGATGTCGTATATGAAGAAAAAAAAAAATTTGTATATCGATTATATAAATGCTTGTTGACTCCTGGTTTCTTAGACATAACGTTAATATGGAACTTCCTTCAGTCTTACACATGCTCGGTGATTATGAAGGTAGTGAAAGTACCGGGGAAGATGAGGACGCATGATGTGACGATTCGTTAGTGCGTTAATAACTCGCGAGCATCGTGTAATTGGAATGCATTAATAAACGTGAATTCCAGTGAAAACGGCAGAGTGCGGGGAAGCGTGCATGAATTTTTTGTACCCTCCTCGTCGCGCCACGGCATACTTTCAATAGCGTGTTTGCGCGCACGCGCGCCAAGTAACGTTAGAGCCTCACTGCGGAAACATAATGTCTCGCATATTTGGAAATTTTGTCGAGTCGCCAAATGATTTTTTCATTCGAGAGAAAGCCCCTCGTATATACTCGGTGAAACCTTTCGACCACGTGCGGAACGACACAACGTCGCAATTTATCCTTATTTTCACGTTTTGTGTGTCATATCACTGTCCGTTTCGTATGGCAGCGTATTATTTAGTGGCACAGAATCCGCGAAACTCATTGTGCTGTCGCTATAATTAAGCGTTCCTAATTCTAATCTTTAATACGATTAATCACAATGAAAAAGCGAAAGTTTTTCAATTTAGAAACTCTAAGCTAATTGCATGATGAAGTATAAACCGCAGAGTATAATTGATATCAGATTCATCAATCATGAATTAATCCTTAGCTCTGAAAATATATCTCTGTGTATATTTGTTTTATAAGATAAATTAATCACATAAAAGAGGAACAATTCATGATATAAAAGAGTAATCTATTAATTAAATAATAATAATCTTTTTAGGAAATAGAAAAGATGAAGTGATATAAAAGAGATGTGCGATCTTTTAAGCGATGTATAATTTGTCTTACGTTTTGACAGACATATATTTCTAATCAAAGGATTACGTCTTAAGAATGTCGCATATGCGCTTAAAGGGGGTCGTCGTCGAAAAGCGTGTTATCTACGATCTGTGATCTATCTCGTGTCATCTACCTAGACCTCACATATTTTCTTGTGCGTTGACGTAGCCGCTCTTCCCACATTTAGATACACGTCGTCGAGTGTATCGAGATCGAGGCCGATGGAAAAGTCGACGGATCTCTCTTAAGAAGGTCGATGGGTGAACGCCATGGACTTGAAGTAAAGAAAGAACGAAAGAGAGGAATTAATCGCACGTAAGAGTAACGAGAGCCGCGAGCGCCGGTGATATGCATCGCGTATGTACAATATATATATTTCGTGTGTATAACACGCGCGTGAATATGCACACCTGCGTCCGTGTATCAAGCTGGCCGTGCACCTGCCGATCGATTGTGCCGGGAGACATCGACAGTCGATACGATGATCGGCAAGATTAGATCCTGAGGTGCGCGCGCGATCCGTCCGTTTTGTCGCGATTTAGAAATCTCTCGTCGCCATTTAGAGCAAGTTGCCCGCATGTCGTATATCCGTAAAAATTGATGACGGACACTAATACGAGTGACTGTATACTGGAAAGGGCGTTTCCGACGACCGGTCTAGCATCCTAGCAATACCGATGAAAGCACTTAATCGTCCGTGTATTACGCCTGCACGGTTCGGCCACGGATTTCTTCCACTCTGCCAAACATCTCTCGAGTAACGAGAGCCGCGTCGGTCGTCCACTCCCGTGAATCTCGCTGTACGAGCGGGCTACTTGCGCAGACAAGCGTAATTTCATTATTCGCGCTCTGCTCATTAGTCGCGGAAATAGTCGGACGAGCGCGATTACATCGGCTCTCTAGATTCGTTCGAATTGCGGGCGCGCACGGTACGGTTCTCTGTATAACATTTACAACGGGAAGACAAGAGACCGGACGTTCAGAATTGGTATCTCACGAATCGTAGGTGTGGAATGCGTGACGTATCGTACAAAACAAAAAAAAATGTACTTTCGAAGCATTACAAAATAAAAAATACGCATAGCTTTTCTAGAAGAGACGTCGGAACAATAGTGGATAACAATAGTGTAGATTTCTTCAAGTACTAAGATCGTTCGCTCTCCATGGGCCGATGGCTGCGGCCGATCCCAATCTCTTGATCGTGATCGCTTGCTACAGGGGATAAAAGTGACCTACTTTAACACCTCATGTATGTATCGTCGCGAGTGGCCGCGGCAACGCCGACGGATATGATTTCTCGTGGCAATAGGGTGTTATATGTCCCGAGGAAATTTTGTCTCTTTATTTTATTTTCTCACAACATGATGAATTGTGCGAAATTTTCGTGCAGTCTATTCGTGCATCAATACATTTTTTTTCCTTACCTTATATAAATTACAGCAATTAGCTTATTATATATAGAACATGCAATGTTTACAACATTTAGCATCACGAAAATTATATAGCAATTATATAGCACTTTATCATATTTTCGCTCATATTAATAATTTATTGAAAATTTAATTTCAATTTAGTATTCTATCTTATAATAACATAAAATTAGAAAAGTTTTCTCTCTTATTAAAAAATATTTTATGCTTTACGATAAATATCATTACTCACAAATGTTTTTAACATATAATAATATAATAATATAAAAGAATAGCTCTAGATAATATATAATATTAAGAATTTTTTGTATAAAATACACGAGAGAGACGTTGCAATTCTTTTGTCCTCCATTCTAATTTATTATTTTAATAATAAAATCATATAAAAAATTATATGTAAGAAATCTTTTCTACGATTTAATAAGAAATGTATATTGAGTTTAATGGCAGATAATGATACACTGAGGCTGCTACAAGTGAATTTTCGCATCAAAGCCATCAAAGGCGAGGCAAATATCGAAGTACCTAGAAATCGACTACCTTTCAATCGGCACACATTCTCGTTAGTCATTTATATATTTCCGAGGTTTCAATCAACGGTACGCTAATGATTTTCCATGTTTCGAATAAAATTCTACGCCTTGAAATTAATAGAAAATTCTAATACAACAACGCTTTTTCCATATATTTCCGTTATAAAGACTTTCTGAGTTTAATTCTTAATACGCAAGATGTAATTATAATTATAAGTAATATTTCGAGAAACGCGAGTAACTTCGACGTTAAATAAGGATCCCACAAATAAGCATTAAAATAACCAACCAGGTTCTGCCGTTCCGATCTTTTAATTAGCCACGTACCGTCGAAAGAAGCGTCTATTAAAATTAATGAAATGCGGTGCTATTTCTTGGTGATCGCAGTGGTAAATGTTTCCGGCCACTAAATTTTATTGCACTCGATTTCGGGGACAGAGTGGACCACCTCGAAACCGCGTTAACGAGTCGAGTTGCGCGATTGACATACATTTGTACCTTCGCGAGCATTTTATTCACCAATTAAACAGCTTGTTCGTTATCTGTCGAAAAACTAATTATCTACAGTGTATAATTACACGAAAAGAAAGCTATCTACAGTGTATGCATATGTGAAACAATATATGAAATGCTATTACAAAATCGTGAAGATTCCTACAGGAAATTGATTCCGAGACCATTATATCATCGAATTAGCTCTTTTGTAAAGAACTGATTAATTTTCGCAAATATTTTTCTTAGATATTTTAAGAAATATGCAATTATGAAGTATAAAACATTTGGTATAAAAAAATATACAAATAAATAAATAAATATAAAATTTATTGTAATTTTCACAAAAGTCCATCGAAATTGAATATTTTTCATTAAGAAACTCACTTTTTCTCTTTAATATTATTAAAAATGAATATAGTAAACTATTATACTATGTCATTTTAAATATTAAAAGTTATTTTTTGATTTCTCCTCTTTCTATTGATGTATCAAAGTGCTTACATGTTGCACGATTTAATTGACGCTTCGGCGAAGCTGGGCGTAATCATGCAGAGATAGGGATTAATGGATCCGATCGTTTAGTTTCTTTTGTAGAATTAGCACGGTATATAAAGCATCGACCTTTATGCATCGTTGTGCATCGCTAATGAAGAGCTTTCACGGAAGTTCCCTCCTTCTGTAATGCGCGCGTTAATTCCAATTTATTTATAATTACAATCGTGAAAAATTATAACCATAAAGGAAAGCTTTATTAGCGTCGTTACATATTACACGTGCGCGACGATGCAACTAACAACGTAATGCTAACGTGGATAAATGTCTGATGGGTTTCCCCTCTCGTTTTCCATTACACAAGTTGCTCTGTATACGTAGCAGAGATTCGAGTGTCTATTATTAATTTGACGTGGGAGAAATGGTACGTAGAAAGAAAGAACAGAGATAGTCACGTATTTACTACGATAATAGTTTAGTATGTCATAAAAATGTCTATTGATTCAACAATGACAATAAATGCTGTATTGTATGTCACGTTTATGGCTTTAGGTCAAGCACACATTATAGACGAGTAAGGCCATGAAATATCTAGACAGCGCATAGAATATATATTTATTGTATTAATATTAATTTTTTGAAACGTTATATATACAGTGAGTGCAAAAAATATTCGTATAGAGAAAATATTTTTTTAAAAAAAACTTTATTTTTCAAAAGTAAATATCAGTAAATATTTTCCAGTGAAAAATGAATTGATGTTGAATCAATATCCATACGATGATTTCAACACCAATTTGATGTTGATTCGATGTTTAATTGACGATCATTTCTTGCTTGTAATTAACAATTTATTCATAAAGAATAAAATAGACTGTATGTTTCTTAAAATTATATATACCAAAAAGATGTGTATTAATTATATAGAAAATATGTCATCTGAAAAATAAGCGAAAATTAAAAATTGTATTGTTTGGATGCTCAAAAAATATTCATACAATATTTAATTTCTAAAATCAAGAATATATCCGAAGCTTTTTGTTAATGTAAGAATAGAATATATTCATAAAATTGCTAATTAATGTTTATTTTCTCTACAAACAAGACTTTTTTATAGAAAATTTTCTTGTTTTTTTATTTTCTTCGAAAAGAAGCTTTCTTTTTGCTGTCACTATAGATATTTCATACGTATTTTATATAAAGCTTTATTCGAAATATTATTAAAATATATATTTTATGTAATATTTATGATAAATATTTCTAACAGTATGTTTTACTTGAATTATAATGTCTCAGTAATTAAGTATTTTCATAGCATTTATTACAATATTTAATATTTCATAACAATTATAATAATAATATTTATGTGCAATCTAAGACCACAAAAATATTTTATAAATATTTTGTTAATATTTTGTACTGTCTAGGTAAGCAAATACCTCGATATCTCTCATTCAAGTAAACTTCATTTGAGCTTATCGAACTCCATTCTTTACTGGATGATGTTTTTCGAACTCTATGAATGATTTTAAAAAAGGCCGTTCAATTTCGTGAACATAAAAACAAGGCAACTGTAGAAATGCAATCAAATCGCGATTACATATCGCGAATTAGCTCGTGAAAACGATAGCAATAACATTTCGTCATTAGTGAATAACAGCAGGAGGAAGATTTCTTATAATCTGTATTCTTCTATTTCGCAGTTCGAGCGTACATTAACGGCTTGTTAATCGACATAGCTTTCGCGCTCGCGATTCGAGAAAGCGCATACAAATAGTACATTGTGATGTCCCATTTTGTTTCCGACTTTCCGAGTCGATTCTGCAGTTATCCCTTGATTTTTGGGTCGGACGATATAGAGGACAAATCTTTTATGGCTCAGGGACCGTGACGGCGAAACGCTCTAACGGATTCGCTGCGAGGAGAGGAGACCCAAATCCATCGCGAACAAAAGCAGCTCTAATTTGTTCCGAACCGGCACACTTGTAATTCGAAACTAGAGCGAAATAGTGATGCGCAAGTGAATGTTCCTGCGAGCTATATTCACAACGCGAAACAATTGATCAAGTTTCGTTTCTAACGGCACTGATACATCAGTGACTTTCGACGAAAGCGAAATCACGCGATAGTCTGCCTTTAGGATTAAAATCTCGATAGCTTATAACTGAAATTTAAAATAATCTTATTAGTGTAACGTAAAGATTTGTAAACCGTTACGTCAGTTGCTTCTTCTGTTTTCTAATGTAAATAAGTTCCATCCAAAAAATATGGCTCATAACTGAATCGAATGGAAAATTTATACGACAAAGTTCTCACAAAGGGATCTAGCGATAATTATATTATAATTTATTAATACATAAAAGAAAATATAAAAAATTCATTGTTGAATATTTTATGACACAGATGCAAATATTAGAATAAAAGAAAAAAAATTAGGATTAATTCTTTTTAATGAAGTTAAAAAAATTATAAATTGATATTGTGTAAACAAGTTGTAATAATTATTATATAAAAAAAAGTGTAGTGCATATATAAAACAATTGAAACGTTATTATATCTATTTATTGACCATCAATTTGTGATTTTATTTGTATCTCCGTACAACAAAGAAAATGATGAATGAGAGAAATCTTGATGAGCCTTTAATTTCTGAAAAAATAAATAATTAAAAAAATAATAATTAAATAATAAATAAATAATTTAAAAGATAATTAAAAAATGTTAAATAAGTAAGACTCTCTCTCTCTCTTTTTTTCCCTGGAGTCTATGGAGAAATTTACATTTAGTCAAGGAATGCATTTCAATCTGAGGGTGAGAAGACCAGGACTCTTACGACATATTTGAAGCGACATAAGGTGGAAGGTGTTTAGGAGGCGCGCGACTAATCAGTGAAAGTGGCGTGTTCGATTACGGCAAGTGGTTACGGTTATTTTAAGAAGGAATCAGTTTGACCCAATTTACACGGGGGATTCCGCTACGGAACACTGCGGACTAATCGCCGGTGAGCGTTCGCCAGATTGACTAATGCAATCCGCGAAAATCCCCCGTGCATTCTCATACATTTGTTATTCATTACAGCTTCCTCTAAGTGGATTACGTTTCTTTCGCCTTCCTTTAGAGTGGCACACTTTACGCCAATTGATAATCATTTTATTATGAATCTCAAATCGGCAAAGAGGACGAAGCCAATTCACATTCTTTCTTCTATCTCTTCTACTTTCCCTTACTATCGCAGATGAATATATCTGAAAGATGTCTTTCAAGAATATTTCAAAGATACGCAAAATCCAGAAGAACTCTTTGCATATTTCTTTCTATATTATATAAGATAACGTTTGTGAAAAGTATGATATCTAACAATAAGTACAATGTCTAAAAAGAGAGAGAGGAAAAGACTTAAACTTGTGAAGAATATTACACTTATTGTAGTAGCAAAATAATTAATTTTTTAAAATGTATTTCAGAAAAAGTTAATAAAAAATCTATCGATTGAAAAATTAATAAGAAATATTATTAAGAAAACATATCGATTCAAAATATATTTGATCAATAAATATTTTCATTTAAATTAATCGATTTTCAGAACTTAAGAATTATTTTTCAACGGAAGCTTTAATTTTGAAATTTAACTTGCTATCTATAAGAAAATTTGAATAACAGTTTTTGTACGCAAAAAAAGAGACAAATATAATTAGGTTTTTGTACCTGTCGAATATATAGGGATGTCTATATTCAAAAATGCTCGATCGCATGATATCGAGACTTTCTAATAACATTAACCTCCGGCTATTGATTATATTGTTTTCGATCTAGCGCGTTCGCCTACTTCTGAAAGCGTCGATAATTCTTGTATTAGCAGTCGTGTATCGATCGTTACGATCGATCATCCATTCCGGAGACTAATTTCATCCACGAGGATGCAAGTGTATTAACGTTTAAAATTGCTTTCGCGCGAGGTGCGGTGAGACTTTCTATCGATACCGCGAAATTAAAACTTTCTAATGTTTTACATGTTTCGTCGAATCATCGGATCATTGCGTGATTCATTGCACATGATCGTAGTTATTTTATGATAAAGTATTATATCACAAACGAACTATTTATTAGTTACTTCCGAATATATCTTTGCTATATGAAATAATCTTCAATAATTTTAATATTTTCTGATAATTAATTGCCTCCGTTTATTTTATTGCTTCATCATTTAAAAATGAGAGAATTATTTATTAGTCACCGTATTAAGTATGAGTTTGTATATGTGCATATATACAAGTGTGATAAATCCGCTATAAAATCCAAATGTTGCCATCGCATTACCATACTCATTCGTTTGTAAATTTTAATCTGCTCTGACACCTGTCAGCATCCTCAATGAAGCACCGAACATCTCAACCTCTCTCTCTCTCTCTCTCTCTCTCTCCCCCTCTTTCTATTCCGGATTTCTAACCGGATTTCTGATACCCAATACTACGATAAAAAAATGTACTCACCAATTTCAAAGCTAGTCGTTCCTCACAGTGCACCACCGCCTGTACCGCAAGACATTCAATCGATCGTCATACCCAGTCCATCTCTCTCGTGGATCGTTCTTACGAATACGAAACCACATTCATACATTCGGATCTGATGGTCTGGAAATTGAACGCGTAAATGCACGCGGTGTACATCGCACGTCTTGATCAGACGCGGACGCGATATTCGTTAAATACAGATCGCGAAAAGAAGAAGTTTTAAAGGGAAGAAATCGATCTGGTGACCTTTTGTCGCAATGTCCAATCCAACGTCGCCCTAGGAGGCAACAGCAGATCGGCGCGGCCGATCGAGGTATCTTCATTCGCAGTCTTCGTCGAATCTTTCACGTTTTCGCAATTAGCACTTGACCCCGCGTCATTCTATCATTTCTTTTCGAAAAGAAACGCGATTCGCGGAGAAAATGCACGACGTGGCCGCGAAGGTCCCCGCGCACTTGGTGTTCCTCGTGCTCGGCCTCGCTTGCACGCGGTTCGACTACCGGTCGCGCTTTGAGGTCTGAGTCTGAGGATCGCCTCATTGCGTCCAGCGTGGACGAGGAAGCCGAGAAAGAGGTAGTAGGGAGACCAGAGCCTCGTGCCATCCGCCACTGCAACAACCACGTGTCGTCTCCCGCCAGGATTCCACGAGATGGATCCCCGGCATGGCCGCGCCGGATGCGATTGGATACGACCGAGAATCGCGCGGTGCCATAGGGGAGAAACTATGCGTTTTTCACGCACTTTTCCGTAACGCTAACAAATTTTCCTGACAGCCGTAGCGAGTTCTAAAAACATCGTGGCAGTAGAATTTCGATTCGCAACTAAGTACGTAAAATATGAAATTTGATGTTCGCGGAAACCGGTCGGTTGATCGGTTCTTCATTCGTAACGGTAATGTCTACTTCGGATTGATCAAAATGATAAATTTAACCTTCGTAAGAATTGAGGATTGAGGTATTATTACGGTGTACCGAGAGAAGAAAGTTCATTGATAGTCTCGGATAGTCTGCGATTATGGATTGGGTTAAAATCATTGTGCGTGAAAGAGTAGACGATAGGATAATGCTAATCACTCATAACGACGAGTCTGAACAAACAAACTACTTAGATGAAAAAAACCCTAGTTTTCTAAGATAATGCGCCTGAGTCGTTTTACGTAACGAGTGAAAATGAGCTTTCCCTCCGTTCTCGACACCATTCGGTCACCAATTCTGTCATCTTCGTGCATTTCGCGTCGCACGTGGAAAATTCACTTATCGGAATGCCTTCATTTCTCTCTTCGAAACGAGGCTCAACGTCGGAAAACGACGGCCTCGACGGTGTCGGTGAAACTCATCCATTAGACATTTTTCTCGATTACTCATTAGACGGAGATAATTAATGGAAAAAATAGTTAGCGCCGCCATGTAGCCGAATGTAAGAGCGAGATAATATATGGAATACTGGGAAATTTTATTTTTCTTTCTCGCGTTTTCAGTTCAAATTACCGGCGTATGAAACGCCTAGATTCCTTTCGCTCGTATACTTACGTGCGCACTCGTCTCTCGTCTCGCAATCAATCTAGCCAGCTACGACAGAGAAGAATCAATGTGATACGCGCGACGTAAGGAGAGATAATGGATATATTTACGCGTATATATATGTTTGTAGGTGTATGCGCGTAATTGCCAGGCAACAACATCGTCCCTCTCGCTTTTCGACGAAGTGGGTCGTCCTCCTGAAGAGAACAGTCAGCGACGGGTCGATGATCGAGAGAGAAAGAGATTAAGAGAGTCTGAGAGAGAAAGAGAGAGAGAGAGAGAGAGAGAGATCACTTCTTTTTCTTTCTTATCTGCTAACCACTCTACTTCCGCATCAATTGTTTTCCACAAGTCTCGCCATGAATGATCCTCTTAATTTGGTGAGAAAAACACCGGTATGAAACCATAAGATATTTTATCGATCAGATTGCAAGATGAAGTTACTAGAAATACTATAGGTAACAATCATCATTCGAGTCTCGTGCGTCCGAATATTCACGCACAAAATTGTATGCGCATAAATTACATCGCGTGCGCGATAAGAAGAGCTTGATAAATAAATCATTTTCATCAAATTAACACAATTTCGTGGTAGCTATATAATTTTACTGTCGTACCAATCTTTTTTCACGATCCTCTTCTGTGGACGGATACCTGACTTTGTGTTTCTTAGGGACGCGTATTACATTTATATTATGTATTATGCAGCGAATCTTTGGCCTTTTATTTAATATATTATGTAGAAAAAGCAGAGATATACAATATATAAATGATTATATAAATGATACATATATATATATATATATATATGTATATATGATATGAAATATCTTTTATAATTTTTAATCAAAACAGTACTTGTACTGTTTACTTTTCAATTTTAAATACATCGTAGCCTAGTATTAATGTGGAATTTATTCCTTTAAGAAAAAGTTTATACTGGAAAAAGAAAAAATTTATTTGAGCAACAAATTAGATTCCTAGCTATCCGTTAAAAAAAAAATGTCAAGTAACTCGTACGAGCGGTATACTATGGTTCATATGTCTATGGATTATCCAGAAGCACAAGATAACTGTCCTTTTACGTTTATTACCGACGAGCTAACGAGAATGTTATTTTTATTTTGTCGTAATAATAAACGTCGTGCAATTAATCAAGCTGACTCATGACAGGATTCAAAACTGCTAACAGGATAACGTGACAATCACATTCCTTGCAAGTTGGTCATCTCAACTAAATGAACATAAAGGATTTTTTTCTATAATATTGTAATAAAATTTTGCAATAAAATCTTCTAATATAAAATCTATAATTCACATAGTTTTAAGGTAGAGATAACAATCTCTTTATAACTTTACGTGTAACTTAGACAGCATACAATATTTATGAAATATTACAATTTACAAAACATTTATAAATATTTATAAGATTTATTTTGTAAATATTTTGTAATCTTAGATTGCACAGATTATAAATACTTATTATATATAAATGTTATGAAATATTTATTGTAAATAATTATAATAAATGCTTGAGAATGCTTAATGAGACATTATAATTCAAAACATACTTTTTAAGAAATATTTATTTATATTTAT
>Ga0157364_1002292_pt1 | contig 17649 bp, 15 predicted proteins | sample AttsexASBM2_FD_111476 | JGI IMG/M metagenome (GOLD analysis project Ga0157364, IMG submission 111476) | Fungus gardens microbial communities from leaf cutter ant in Ribeirão Preto, State of São Paulo, Brazil - Atta sexdens ASBM2 | ecosystem: Host-associated > Fungi > Mycelium > Unclassified ... | reverse complement strand
GTTATATCATACACATATTTAGTTGTTCGTATTGAACCAACTAATTTAGTTATATGAAACAAATTTCATTTTTCAACAAATTTCTTTTTCAATGTATTTTTTTCATTTCTGACATTAAAATCTAAGGTAGTAGTGATAGTAGCGAGAGTAATAAAGAATAAACAACTTAAGTGCTAACAGAACAAATAAATATAAATGCATATTAACATATAGGTTTTTTGTTTACACCTATCTTTTAATTTTCGCACCATGAGAAAGACATCGATGCGGTGAAAATTTGTCAAATTATAACAGTAAATCTCACAATGTCTGAGATTCATCGTTAACACAAACAACCTTTAGGCAACCAAGCCTATTTAGTACACGTGTCCTCGTACATTAAATCGCGGCGATCCTATTTGTGACGATTGAAGGGTGAGCAAAAGAGACAGAAAGAAGACACAAAAATCAAAAGAGAGGGGCTAAGATCGGAACAAAGGGCCCGCACACTTCGCCACGTGACTGCCGGTGGTACGACTTCGGGGTGCTGTAAGTGCCAGAAAGTACAAAGCTTCATCACTCTCTTTTTCTCTTTCATTTTTTCCTTATCTCTTTCTTCTCTTACCCACTTTTTCTCATTCTCTATCTCTTTTCATCTTTCATATATAGATTGACCGCAATTTGATGTGATGTCACACATGCACATTGCGCGGCATTTGCAGCAAAGAACGTCGATTGCATTGCTTTACATGTTTTATTTTTGTTCACTCATTTATTTGTTCACAAGAAGAAGCTCATCTTTTGACTACAGAAGAATCTAATTAAAGAGTACTTTTATTAGTGTATTAAAGTATGTGAAAAAAAAACAAAAAAAATATTTACTGTTTTGCGCAATTAAAAATAGGATCGATATGTATAATAGTACTTATTTGTCCTATCATCTCTCGGGTTTAAATAGAGCGAATTAAATCAAATAGAAGGTAAATCCTTTATCGAGTTTTTCAATAAATTAATGAAATATTAATTAATAAAAATCTGTAAATCCGCGCCGGCGCGATTCAGTGAGTAGAGACTGCTCGGCGTCATCGAACTATTGTATGATGAACATGACGAAACACAGTCGTGAAGAGCATGCTCCCAATAATAACTGACATAATAACTGACATGTACCTTGATTGAAATAAATTGCTGAAATCGTTGAAATTGACTATAAAATTATTGAAATAAGATACGAAAATGACTGAAATGTTTGAAATTATTGAAAACATTTCAACATAAATAATACTTTAAATATTGAAATACTATCAATTTTAAAGATAATGAATGAAAATAAACAAAAAGTAATGAAAAATAATAAAAGCTAATACAAATATATTTAATATATTTATACAGATGTACAGAGAAATTGAACAATAAATTATATTGACTACAAATCCTAAAAATAATATACTGAAATGCTGAAATACTATCTATATATGAAAATGTTGAAACAAATTAAAATCTAAGAAAAATTAATGTAAAATATTTGAAAGGTAATGACATTGAAATAAAGTATAGGGAAAACCGGGGTCAATTGAATATAGGGAATACAATAATCGAGGCTACATTAAAAACAAAACACGCGAGACACGCGTTTGTAAACGTGAGCACGCAGCAGCGACTGCCGCTAAGTCTGCTGTAACATCTTATTGCGAACACATCTATGATAGAAGTTATGCCACAATTTTAAAAAATCGTACACCTAAATAAATATTTTTATAGTTTTTGTTTTATAATCGCATGATTGTCTGAGACGTTTAGATTTCTAATCAGATAGTAAGTGTAGTTCTTACTTAATAAAAAGACAGATTTTTTTTATTGTGTCTTTGTTATCGTATATTGTTAATGTTTTTAAAAAATACGGATGGGGATAGTAGATTAACCACAGCATGAAACTATATAACTCATTTAATGACGACTCTTATAGTACTTACTCAATTTTATTCCTTTAAAGAGATTTTCCTCAGTGATAAAGGTTATAAGTTTAGTTCTCTCATGTCCAATCATTTCGAAAACTAGACTTATTCAACGTATTTTTGCACAAAATGAACAAATTTTGCAAAAAGAAATATTGTTTTGCCCTGCTAAGCGAATGTTTGTGTTTAAAATATATTTTTATAAAAGTTTTATTAATATGTAGTCAAAGATGTAGCTTAAAATACATTAATCTTTATTTTAATAATCTGAATTACCCTAGTCTCGGAGCTAATTGAATCAGATGGAATGATTAGAAAAATACATTTTTTTCATAGTTATTAGTTTCCCCTTATTATTAAAATATTATTAGGTAATCAAATGTAATAACTGATGTAGAATTCATTTTTTCGATATATCTCTTAATTTCATCTGTAAAAATTCGAAAAATGAATATATTACTCCCTCTCTCCTACATTAGTTTTATAGATTTATTAATGAAAGTTAAATAAAAGAACAGTAGAATGTTGGAATTAATAATTAAAAAAATATTCTATAACTATCTACAAAATAAGGAAATCAATTTGCAATAGCGTTAAATTCATCTAAGAATTCCGCTAGATGTTGTAGATTCTCATATGTAAAATCTAATTGTGCTCTCTATATAATCAGGTCTATAACCGAAACTCAGATCATCTGCATACATGTCAAGTTTACACTTTTACACAAAATTATATACGATTTTTGCATATATTTTAATATATGCATTATATTTTTGTGCCAACTTGAATCTAAATACAAGGTGGGCCATTTAAAATTTGGAATTTAATTTGGCTCTAAAAAGAAAACGCATGAATATTTTTCAAAGTTTATGGCTTTATTGGAAAGGTAGTACATTGCCATTAAACATGAAATACAATTTCATTCAAATAACTTCCACGGCTAGCTGCACAATACTATCAACCCAATTTTTCAGTACATTTTCCACTGTATGGGCGCGTATTTCATCGATGGCAACTTTGATTTCATGTTTTAATTCTTGAATCGTTTCTGGCTGGTTAGCGTAACACTCATCCTTAACGGTTCCCCATAAAAAATAATCCAGCCAAGTCAAATCGCAGCTGCGAGGCGGCCAATTGACATCAGCATTTCAGTTGATTATGAGATTTTCGAAGACAGTGCGCAAAGATTGTAGCGTTGGCTGTGTGGCAAGGTGCGCCATCCTATTGAAACCAAATGTCGTCTGTGTCCTCTTCAAATTTGGGAAGCAAGAATTCGTTTAGCATGGCGCGGTAGCGCTCGCCATTAACAGTGACGGCAGCTCCTTGCTCATTTTCAAAGAAAAATGGTCCAATGATGCCGCCGGACCAAAAACTACACCAAACAGTCATTCGTTGTGGATGTATGCTTTTTCATGACAACGTGCGGATTCTCTGACCAAACGACAATTCTGCTTGTTCACATAGCCACTGAAGTGAAAATGAGCTTCGTCAGAAAAGATGATTTTTTGGTAAAAATGCTCATCTTCAACCAAGCGTTGTTCAGCCCATTGGGCGAACCGAAAACGCATCGGATGGTGCGGCTTCAATTCTTGCACTAATTGAACTTTATACGGCTTCATCACACCGAGATCTTTATTCAAAATTCTTCTCAAAGAAGTGAAAGTTTTGAGAACGATGGCGAGTTGATGTTGATGGTTGTTCAAGTACACTCTGAGCAACAGCAGCAATGTTTTCGATTGACCTTATTGAACGAGCACGTGAATGAGTTGCTTTATCCAATAAGGATCCAGTTTGCCGAATTCGCTTCACAAATTGATTGATAACAAACTGCGTTGAAGACATTTCTTTTTTACCAAATTTTCCACATAAATTTCTTACAGTTTGGGTTGAAGATTCACCACTTTAGAAGTAAGTTTCCAATATTTCCCAATTTTGTTCATGCGACCCATTTCGTAAATGTCAAACAAAAAACTAAATTTCTGATACGTCATAAATGTTATTATGCCTTTCAAACTCAAAATAACCGATAATTGAAAACTCCAAACACTAGATGGCCCACCCTGTATTTTTTGTTGAATTATTTATAGAATATGATTAAATAATAACGAAATATTAAATCTCAACACTGAATTAAAAACGTACATATATATATAATAAAAATTTGATTAATAAAAAATTCATTAAAATTAAAAACAATAATTAGAAATTCAGAACAAGGCTAATGAAAGTTTAATGTTGATGTAAGAACGAAGAGTTAGGAGATACAAATAATATTCAGGTGTTGGTGGTTATCTTCATTTATTGTATCGAATGTTTCGGCTCTTTAGAGTCATCTTCGAAAAAAATAGAAACATAATATATCGTTAAAAATAAGTTACTCACAGATTGACAGAAATGCAGTAATTGTAAGAAGATCACCTAAACTGGTCAGTCATATTAAAAATAGTTTTCAATTAAATACAAAAAGGCACTGTTTTAGATAATGACATGATTTTAATTTCCCTCGACGTAATTTCATTGTTCATCAACATTCCACATTAGATTTAGCAAGGAAATGTGTAGCCAAGAGATGAAAGTATCTCGAAAGATCGACGTTGATTCCGAAGAAAGAATTTTTGAATGCTTTGGATTTTGTTTGGATTCGTATTTCACTTTTAATGAGGAGTTTTTTAAGCAAAAATTTGTACTCTAATAGGCTCACTTCTTTCTCCGATTATCGTTAATATTTTAGAATTCTAATTTATAATGGAGGATTTAGAAGTGAATGCATTGAAGAATTCAGGTATTTCCATCCCGTTTTATTTTAAGTATGTAGATCGTTATGGCTGTACTATCTAGCGAAATTGATAAAGTACTCACAAATTTTAATTCTTGGCACCTAAGGTTACAGTTCACGATGGAAGTGGCAATAGAATTAATTTTTTAGATTTTACAATCATTATTAATGAGAAAAGAATGTTAGAATTCGACTGGTTTCACAAGCCTTTTTTCGACGTTATTTGAATTATCTTTCAATACATCCAAGTTCTCAAAAGAAAGGCATAATAACGGGAATGGTTGACAGATCAATATTACTTTCAAGTCCGAAATTTCATTATAAAAACATGAAGTTTATAGTCAATACTTTATTAAATAATGACTATCCGATTGATTTTCAACATCATTAATTCATGTCTAAAAGTGTTACTTCACAAACTACGAACGAAAGAGAATAATGTTACTAGTGATACTACTAATGAAGAACGTTCACCATGGTTCGTTCTACCTTATATTCAATTGATGTCTGAGAAATTCTTTACTGTTATCAAGAACATTAACGTATTAAGTATCCTTCTTTAATTTGAATAAGTTTAACAAATTCATTAAAGTATAGAAGGACACTCTCCCAAAATTCTCCAATAAAAATATTGTTTATAAAATCTCTTGTAAAGATTGCAATGCGTTGTATATTGTCGTCGTATGTTTATAAAATCTCTTGTAAAGATTATGATGCATCGTATGTTGTCGTATCAAACAGATATCGAAAATTATCCATGAGAATATCTGAGTATTGAATATTAATCATATGAACAGCAGTAACAAGAATCAATCAGTGATCATCGATTTAGTAATCATGAATTTGATTGGAAGAATGTCCAAATTCTTGATGGGAAAGATTTCTCAATAAATTAACGTTTAAATTCAAAAATGCTTCATATATATATGCAGAAGAATGGATTTAACTTAAAAAACAGACACGGATTATTCGTATACTTCCTTAGATACATTGAAACAATATTCCTTATTAGACACGTTAAAACAATATTGAAATTTGAATTGGTTATAGATATTGACTTTCTTATTGTTTTTATTGTCATTGCTTGTTTAGAAATTCCCTTATTTGTAATGTTCTTTGTAATGTTCAATTTCAAGCACATCAAGATGAACTGACACGATATTAATCTAAGGAACGACTTGTTTTAATTTATATCTTATAAAAATTGTGAATCAATGTTTGGGAACTTCTTTGTTTCTTGTTGAGGTGAGTCACACGTTTATTACTGATTTTATAATTATTGAACTAACAGTAAAATTGTAATAATTTATGCTATATAGTGTATAATTATTGAATTAACAGTAAAATTGTAATAATTTATATAGCGCATTGATTATTGCATATCTGTCAATCTGCGAGTGACTTACTTTCAACAATGTATTATATTTCTACTTTTTCGCTGAAGATGACTCCAAAGTGAGCCGAAACGTTCGATACAATACATGAAGATAACCACCAACACCTGAGTGTGCCTGCATCTCCTAATTTTTCGCTCTTACATCAACGTTAAACTCTCATTAGTTTTGTTCTGAATTTCTAATTATTGATTTTAATTATATATATTGTTATAGATTTTAATTATATTATTACAGTTATTGTTTTTAAGATTTCTAGAGTCCTTATTTCTAGAGTTTTAGAGTCCTTATTTATATATTTATATATTATATTTACGTAATTGTTCATTAAAATTCATTAAAATTGTCCAATAATTCTAATAATTTTATCCTCATAATAAGTTACATTTTATAAAAGGATGAATATGAGTTCTAAAACTATTATTAGAATTCATTATAACAATGAATATGCATTGAAACAATTATTAAACATTACTCTGACATTCACCCTTAAAATATTTTCTTTAATTCATGTAACGAAGTATTGAGTATTGAGCCAATGTGCAGACTTGTCTTATTTATTTTGTCTTATTTATTCAACTAATAAACATTTACGTTAACATGTGAAGGTATATTATATGTGAGACATTCTTTATAAATCGAATGGATTCATCAAAATTATGGGATCACATTTTTTATTTGTTTGAAACTTTTTTGATTTTATTACATATTACATTTTATGTTTATTGTTTCATAATGTTTATATTTATATTTACTATTTCATAATATTTATGTTTATGTTTTATAATTGTTTTATAATGTTTATATTTATATTATTTGAGTTTTAATATAATTATTTAACTTCTTTAAAGTAACATCAATGCGTATTTCTTTTCTTATCTTTGATTCATTAACCTGTAATTATGACCGCAATCATATATTTTCTTTATTTTATATTATTTACATTGTTATCATTGTTATTATTATATCGGAATGACATCATATTAATAATAATTTTATTATAATCATTATTTTAGGAAGTATAATAAATGAAAGTTGATTATCATCTTTTTAAATTTCTTTTAGTCTCTCGCACAGTTACTGACGGATGCAGTACGACGGCATCGAAGCGAACTCAGCGGCTAACGCTCGGCCGCTTGCCCTTCGCGCCGCTCGCCGCCACCGTAGAAATTATTTTTTTCCACGCAGATAATATCAAATAACCATTCTAAAAAAATATGATTTTTATAGAAAATTTAACGAGAAATCTAATTTTTTTTAATTTTTATTTTGGCCTTGACAATAAAATGATTTTAAATATTTTAATTGCTTATAATAATCATATTTAATTGTTTGTAATAATTAATTTAACAACAATTATAATAATAATGAATACATAAATGTAGATAATTCTTTTATTTTTAAAATGAGCCCAATTTATACTCTATAGGATGAATAGAAGTTGTCGCTAAGAAGTTATTGTGAAATAATCGACGAATTTTAATCTTCCGTAGTTTCGAAAATATAAATAGTAGAAAATATTGACCAAAAAAGAATTGCCAATATACATATCGACTTATAAGAAATGCGTAAAAAAATTGTGTAGTAAATAAAAAAATGTTATTCCATACTAAGTGTTCGATTTGTGAAAAAATACCTTATAGATGTCAATCAACTGCACATAACATGATTACCATATAGTCTCAAATCGAAATAACTACATAATTAAAGTTAAATGACAGGAATATTTTGTAAATTGAAATTTGAATCAAACAAAAAAATTTTTTTAACATACTTTGTTCCGGAACAATTAAATAATTGTAACTAACAGTTTTAACATTGTAATATTTTCCAAAAATAAAGTAATATTAATCTTTACGCATAACTGAGTGCTATTCTTCAACTACAAGTTGAAGTGTATCCGCAAATTAGCTTCATTTTAGAATTAGGAAATAAAAAATATATTTTTTTCTGAAAATTATGTACATAAATTTGCATTAACAGTAAATTTGTGTTTTTAAAGTAGACAATTTTTGTTTTTAAAGCAATAAATTTGTGTTTTAAAGCAGTGAATTTGCTAATAGCCAAATTCGGAGAGGCTGGTTCCGACTTTGACGCCTCTGGATTCTTCTGCCCCCTGTGCGAGGGACGTAGTTTGGACAAGTGTCTGTCTTGCGCGTCGACGATTGCGACTCGGCGGGTGCGGATCGGGTGGCTGAGGAGAGTGATTCGCTAAAGACACTGATTTCTTTGCTCCTGCAGAAGGTCACCAATATCGAGATCACGCTGCAGGATTTAATCTTGATAAAGAGCAGTTATTCTCTCTCGAGCTTAATGTGCAGCACTTCTCCTCTCTTTCATCTCTTAGTGACCTCTCAGCAAGGACCAACAATCTCTGTCCTGTCACACGGCAGCTCCAGAATCAACAAACGGGCATAGTTGAGCGTGTCCATGTTCTTGAATTGAATGTGGACAAGGTGGAATCCCCGGCTTCGATCTGGAGGCGCATTTGAAGGAGCTGAGATAAGCTCAGCTGAGATTATTTTTCACGGAGTCGCGGAGCTCTCCAATGAGGATCCCCGTGGCTGCTATGTCTCGGCCCTTCGTGGCTAGTGACATCGTTTCTTGCTTCAGGATCTCGGCCATAGGCGGCCGACCTCGTTTTCTGATTGACAAACTGTCGTCGAGGGATCTCTCAGCAGCTGGATTAGCTGCAAAAGAGCGAAGAGAACGCTTGAAGATACAGAGGTGGCGACTGAGCTGACGGGCTCGCGGATCGATGTCAACGAGCGGTTACCTGCTTCAATGGCGGATTCTAATCGAGGCGCGATGTGCGATGAGAGAGGATCTGTTACACCACTGCATGGATAGGGAACGGTTTCTATGTACGGTGCCATCCCAGCGTTCTATCCATCAGGTTTAGAAATGTTGCGTACCTGGACGGCATCACGGCGGGGGTTTCAACAATCATCCACATCGGATATTCCATAACTCTTTAGGTAAACAATCGTGTACTGCCTATACAATGCTGGCGGTCAGAGTACTGTCTGGCGGAGTGATTGCTCTTCTATCTAATCAGCCTGAAGATTAGGAATCCTCTCTGGAATGTCCTCCCTTGATGGCTGCTGTGGCTACTGGGCTGCTTTTGAGATCGACCTCGTAGTATGGTACCAGCCAGTGATCGTGGTACCAGCCCTGATGGGAAGCAGGCGCAGCGGATGAATTGATGTCATTCCAGTACTCGGATATACTGTTTCTTTTGGAGTGTTTTGTGACACTCTTTCTTCTGCTGCACTTCGTTTGTGTCACGTGAAATGCCAGTCCTTTTTCCCTCACTTCGCTGAATTTTTTTATCACTTCTTATCATTCTCTTATGACTTCTCATGGAGTATTTATGCCTTGTCGGAGATATGGTTAAAGTCTTACGTTCTCGATGATGGATTGTCGACCTTTTCGGCTACGGACTCGATATGACAGAGTAAGGAGAGGCGGGAATTAGATTTTACCTGCAGGACGGCCTTAATGCGAGAATTCTTACCTCGTCGCCTGAGTTTTGCTGCGGTCAGCCGAAAATCTGCTGATGAGTGTTACTATAGTGCAGGGGAGGAGAGCAAGGAGTCGGCTTCTTTTTCTTGTATCAACCTCCCAAAATGGGCTCGCGATGTTTTAGGCGAATTTTGAGCATCTCCTCCACTCTTGTCCTTTGCGATTGTCTGTCAGACAATTTTAATATGGACTTAAATAACCAGTCGTTTGATGCGGACTCCTTACAGGATTTTTGTATCATCTCATCAATCATCTTTATATAGCACCTTTTTCAGATATGCATCACACCACAACCTCTCACACTCGAATTAATCATTGCTTTGTCAATGATCAAGTGTTAGTTAAATCGGCAGCAAACACTCTCCTTTCAATGCACGATCTCATCGAGATCTCTCATGACTATCAATACCTCCGTCTCTCTCTCTCTCTATTCAATCGTTTCGATTCGCGATTACTCTTTTTAATTTGGAGGCATTACAGTCCTATATATTAGCGGCCTGAACTAAACTGAAGTAACATATTCGCTTGATCTTGATGTTAGAGTCAATTTCTTTACTAAACACCTGCAGAAAATGCATGACCTTTACGCTCCGCTTCGAACATTTCATGCAAAAGAGCTTTCTGCTCCACAGTTGAGCCATTAGACTTCTCATGCACAGACATGACGCTACCAGGCGGATGTTTTGCACCCGTCTCCTGCTAACTTTTACTCCTTCTGTACGTAATGAGCCTAAGGTTAGATAAATTAAAAAATAATTACCTGTTTCAGCTCCATCATCTTGATTGCTCGGCTTTGAGCTTCTGTGAGATTGACTAAGCCGAAAACTTGTCAGTCTTCTACCATCCCGCTAAATGACCTTAATCAATTCTTTATCTTTCTAATCTCCTCCCTTCTATCCCCCTTGTCACCATCTAACTCTTCTCCTCCTCTCGCCTCTCCCTTCCTCCTCCCTCTCTTCTAGTTGACCCTATAACGTTCTACTTCCAACACACAATTCCTGAAACCCTTTGTGCTTAGGCGTATCAATTCATCGGGATATTAATGGTCGTCTAGTCTTTAATAGTCTTCCTATCACTTTCCTATCATCCTTGACCTTTTTAATCACTCCCTCACCTCCTCATCCTTTCCCTTCATCTGAAAAATGTCTTATGTTATCCCTATTCCTAAAGTCATCCCTCATTTCCTTCGGACTTTCGTCCCATTTTTTTTCTATGTTTTCTTTCTAAAGTCCTTAAGCGAATAGCTTATGATCAATCTTACTTTCCATCTACATCTTCATCAACTCGTCAATCCTCTTCAAATAGGTTTTCGACGAGTCAATAGCACGTAGACCGCTCTAGTCAAATTCAGTGACGATATATGGCTAGCCATTGATAGTAAAATGGTAACTCTTCTTATTCTGTTTGACTTCTTCAATGCGTTCGATTCAGTCAATCACGGTCTGCTGCTGCGCAAACTTTCCAGCTTTCCAGCTGTCTGATCCTCTCCTCGAATGGTCAGATCCTATCTGACAGATCGCTCTCAATGCGTTAGGGGATCTGGCGACTCGGACTGGTGGAGACGCCCATCTCTGCAGGAGTACCGCAGGATTTAGTGCTCCCTTATTATTTGCAATGTTTATAAATGATCTAAGATGCTCTCTCCGACACATTTCTCTATGCCGATGATCTGCAAATCTATATCTGCATTTTCCTCCTGCGGAGCTGAGTATGGCCCTAATCTTGATCAAGGAGGATATTTCGACTGTGGCGCGATGGGCATCGAATAACTTTCTTACTTTGAACGCTAGTAAAACGAACACTATTCTATTTCGGATTGTTCGTAATAATATCCATGGAACAGCAACATTGAACTATCTCTCAATGACACTCCTATCGAATTCTCAAATCAGATTAATCTTGGCGTCACTCTTACGAGCACTCTCAACTGGTCTGAGCATGTCAAGGATCCTTTCTACAAAGTGAACGGAGTCTTGTGGCACTTAAAATAAGCAACCTCCCGATCCCATGCGCGTTGAGCTGGTGTCCTTTCTGATCTTTTCGTTCTTGGTTACTCTGCTCTGCGGTGTTGACTCATGGACTTGACCGGTCAGCAGAAACTTAAAATTAAGCGGACGATGAACGCATACGTTGTATCTTTAACTTGCGTAAAGATGATCACGTTTCTATGATGAATGGGATGAGTGCCCTCAGATGACAGAAGAGACTATTTAACAGGCTGCTTAATTTACTCGATTATAAAGACAGATACTCTAACGTATCTTACTGGGCTGAGGCCCAGTATATATATATATATATATATATATATAAGTAATAGTATATATAAAACCTAATAGTATATATAAAACCTAAGTGTCCAATCCAAGTAATAATAGATTTAATTATTTTTCAAGAATATCTTATTGAATACTCTTATTATGAAGTTCTTTTTATTTCAACTAAAGTAATAACAGTAATAAAATAACAAAGTAATAATTAACATTCTCTATCAAAAATTCCTCGAAAAAAAAATTAATGTACCAAATAAAAAATTAAGCGGGGATCGGCAGCAATGAATACTATGACATCGAGGAAAATCAGGACCGACATTTTTTCATTACGGGGGAGGGGGAAGGTGCGGGCAGCAGTTATGAATAGCACACAGTTTTTTGTTCTGTAGGTCATTTTTTGCTGCAGCAGCAGCAGCAATGTCTCCGACATACTGATATTTTAATAAAAAAGTTTTTTCTTATTATTTATGACAAGAACATTTATGAGTATTTTCGGGAGACTCTTGCTTTCACTAGGAAGAAAGGAGAGATAAAACAGGAATGAATAAACTCGTGCCGACACGCGACGTCGTAAGCAGTTGCGTTGATTTGAACATTATTTTAAAAGAAAATTTTTTCTATATTTTGTTTTTTATGAACATTATAAATCTGGAATACGTGAGAAAATACGTGAGAAAAAGTGACTAATGTAAAAAGTTAGGAGTAAGAAAAAGACGAAATAGAAGTTTACAAATCAAAATTTATTTTAAAAAGAAAGAAAGTGATATTACATAAAATATTTGTTTTATATTTTATTTTTTAAAAGAGTAGACGATTGAACATGGCGGCATGAGAATTTTTATTTTTTTATGTTTACAACGAAGAAAAAATTTATGAAATAACTTCACGATCAATCGATCATTGCGTTTAATCAATCAAAGGTAAACAGATTAAGAAACTGGCTAAGATTATAACCATTACACACAAAATATAGAAATATACAGCAATATTGTCCGCAAGTTTGAGAAAGTATTCCTTGCAGCGTCGTCATATTCCAGCGATATATGATGAAATTTCGGCGAAATCGTAAGAGGAATTTTAAGTCCAAGGACGGCAAGTCGTAGCTATCGAAATAAATTCCTGTACTGCGTTCGTCGATGTAGAAGGTGATCCTGTGCTGACCAGGTCGATCATGATCGTCTGTGTTAGTGACAATGGCAGTCGATCTCATCCTTTGGCAGTCGGTCAACAGGATACTCTCTGCATATTGGACAATGAGATGATGTAATGCATATAAAACTTTCAATGAATTCATTTCTCGTCATCGGAGTGAATGAGAGAGAAAATGTTTGCGCAAATTCAGAATTTACTTCTTTTTCCAGCACGTGCGTTATAGAGTTTTCAAAATTTGATTCTTTGCGAAACGCTAGTGTTAGCTTTATCTCTATCCGTTGACGGGACGAATTTTGAAAGATCTTTTTTCTCCTCGCTTGTTCAACCTCGTTTTAGTCCGACTTTTCTGTCACAATATTTTTCTTCCATGCTTCGATGTTGAGAAATATATCGTGTTTCTAATTTTTAAATTAAATTGAAAAATTTCCGCTGTCTGGTTTTTCGCTCTCGGCGTCGCTTTCGCTCCAATTTTCTGAGGGAAAACTATCGTAGCTCGAATTGCTACTATTGCGTATAGTTAGCCAACGTTTCAATTTATAAGCGTTGCGTAACGCGAAATGTAATTCATCGTTGGTTCGAAATCCGTGATGCGTGCAACGCTGTCCAAAAGCCGAAGAAATTTCTTCCAGATTATATACGTTTCTAGAGAGTAGATTACTCAGATAACAAAGTAGATTACCCAGATACGCACCTTGTCTTGTCCTCTGCTATAGATGTAATGTGCGCAGCGTGTAATGTCTCGCAGTTGTATCGTAAAGTATTTAAGATTCTCGACGTTTCCATTCGAACCATTCGATTCCGTGATAATTTCATGTAAGTCAGTTGTTTTCTTGTCTTATTCTCCCGAGTAAACCGCCAAATAGATAAGGCGGTATCATAATCCGGTGATCGGTGCATTAAATCACAAGAACCGCGACTTCTTTCGGAATAAAGTTCTTCTTCGCGAAAATCTTATATGTCGATGACTATATCCATTATGATGTTCGAATTTTCACTACTCTTTTTACGTCACGAAACATCGGTGCCAGTGTCATGGACAAGATTGAAGCTTTTTCGTCATCTTGCTTGCAATTAAGTAAGAAAAAAATATATAGTTTTGGAAAATAATTTTTTCGCGACATAGGGCTATTCGGAAAAATCGACAATGACTTGATGTGAGGAATCGATTTCTAAAACATTATCAAACTCAGCATAGATGATACAATTAATATTCACGGAAATTTTTCGAATCTCACTTCTAATCGTAAGCTTCCGTGTTTCCCGAGATTCCAATGTCCTGCGCAATTAGCAGATAGATCTGGAGTAAAATCGAAAGCAAAAAGAGTATAGCCGTTGGCGTAATCATTTCTACTTACAGAATTACTCTCATTCAAAAAGTGAATGCCAGTTCTGAGAGTAAGCTGTGTGTGATAATCTTCAACATAGAGCGGCTCATCTTTCGAAAAATTTGTCTGTAACAGCCTACTGGGGATTTGCATGCCCTCGGCGTAGTGAAAAAAAATTTATTCCGTAATTTTTGAAATTAAATGGTTTCAATTTTATATCGTTAAAAATCTTGTTATCGACAAAGCCGACTCTTATTCGTTTCGGCAGCTGAATATTGTCCGAATATTGTCTATCGATTCCCCCACTACGCCGTGTGTATCGTGCATGTTTTATTGTAACTTCGACTCTCGTAAGGGGATAATTGACGATAGTTTTATTCAGCATTCTAGCGAGTAGCACACCCGGGCTTATTTTTGTTCTTATGAAAAAACTGGCATCGAGAATATATATTTTTTATATTGTTTTACTCTCCATGGGCAAAATGAATCTTTCGAACGTACGAGTCTCATTCTAACTTCCACTCCATTAATTAATCTTGATTGAAAAATTTATCTTGATTGAAAACGTCACAATGAAAGTAACCTGAAATTTAGCGCACGATTCTCTCGAATGTATTGCGCCCGTCTCTCGAGCGCCATATTTGGATTTGACGAGTATAACATTTCACGTGTTCATGTAACCGGGAATATCTGCCTCCTATAAGTAAGAGGTTAGATGGGAATTTTTTGCGGAAGCATAATTTAATAGCGCCTCAATGTACGCATAAGCGTTGTTTGATGGCGACACAAGTTTTTGATTGAAATATACATCGATTTGGTTGAACATGGAATGCAGTAAATGATTTACGATCCTACTCTTGCCACGACACGTTGAATTTCATCTCGGCTACCGCTGTAGCCGAGGTCGAATTCCACGTGTTTTCCCGAGCATCAAAATATTCCTTATATTCCATCATTAGTTCCTAACTAAAGATTGTCATTACCGTACATGAACGAAAGTTATTGCTTACGTTTAAAGTGCAGCGGCACTGGAGGCGTTTCGAATTCAAATGGAATTTTTTTCCAAGATATGATCTTTTATATCTATTTCAATCGTTCTAAAATTCGTTCGTCGCAAGATGGATATAATTTGGAAATGAGAAATGTTTCACCAAATTTGCACCAAATGTGTAATTATCTCGACCAGAATTAGTGAAAAGGAGTACGTACATCGTCTGTTATAAAGTTCATAAATAAATGAACGCAATAAATGAACATTTTGTCGGGGATACCACGCCATAAACTATAGGGTTCGCTACTCCAATAACCATCTGCATATCATTTTCCAGTCTCCTTATTAAATCCGTGAGTAAAAAAAGTTTTGTCTTCTATTTAATATTGGAATTAGCTTTACATATCGCGAGCTTGGAATAAAATAGGTGACTATTTGTGGAAATTACTGATGCGAAATCTAGCAGTCGTAGAAGATTATCAGAAAAGTTTATATGATGTAGCATTTTGCAATTCTCGCAGTTAATACTTATCAAGACTTTGCCACCAGATGCTTTTTGCTGTTCGAAATAAAAATGCGATTTGGCAACTTTACACGCAGCATTAATCATCAATAAGTTTGTATTAAGCTGGATATCATTGTAAATTCTATTTGGAAATGTAACTTCTTTTGCCATAAACGCATCGTTCGTCCTCATTGGGTTTAACATCGAGGAATTTGATCACATTTTTGTTATGATGTACGTGTAAAAAGATACAGGAATCTCGCTTATCCTTCTATTGTCCATGTAACACTATAGAGTGAGGTAATTCCGTGGTAACGAATGATGTTGTATTATCCGAAAAATGACGTATACTCGAAGTACCAAAAGAAATTGTTCCTCCTCCATCGCGAAGAGAAATTAAACTCGAAGTCGGAATCTAAGTATCAAACTTACTAAGATAATCACGCCAACGAACAAGCACTTGCTTATTAGCTCCTCGTCCCCTATTCTTTATCACGTGATCGATGATAAACTGTTTCTCCTCTAAGTTTTTCTCAACTCGAGTTGATTCTTGCTCATAAAAAATACTGTCTATGACTTCTGCTAAATCTCGCAGTCCGTACACGTGAGGTTTTCACCAATCGAGAACACGGTAAATTTGAAATATATCTCTTCGCTTCATTTAGCTCCTATTCTTTCTCGAAGGCGCTTTCGCTCTATTGATACAAACGATGTGATATTTAACCTTTCGCATTTCTGATGCGATATTTAACCTTTCGCGCACGTTTTTCTTTCTTTAATGTTTCGTTTTTCCAACGACTAGCTATATTTTTCACGAGCGATACGTGCGTTTTCTCTGGTTAGTACCGCAGGTTGCATTCTCGTGGACGAGTAAAGTGTGTAAGCGCGTACAATATCCTGAAAAACATCGATGTGACGTCGCGCGATGTATTTTTATGCCTAAAGTAACGCCACATTTGCTCCTTCTGTTAAAGCGCTCGACGATAGCGACATCTGGATTGCACATTACCCGAAAAAGAATGTCATCTTCTTTAAGAAATTTCTGCATTGATTGCGCGACAAATTCTTTGCCCTTGTCCGCTTGTAAGTATACGGGAATTCGTCCCTCACTTTTTGCTAGTACGCGTTGGAAAGCTTTTATCATGCAGTTATCCATTTTGTCGCGTAATTTTATCCAGACGTATTTACTTAGTACATCGATAATTATCAACAGAATAATAGGAATAACCGTCATTGTAACTTTTTAGCTTTCGAAGTTCGATCAAATCTGCCTCGGCACATTGTCAATGTTTGTTACGTTGTAATGCAATCATAGAAATTTTCTACACCATGGTCGGTGTAACGTGTACGCGTCTTGCGATTCGATCCGCGTATGACTTCTGCCTGTGAGAAATTCGGTTTAACAGCATAGATTAGATTATCCACCGCCGAATAGTCCGCATAATGTGATGGATCGTAGTATAATTTTTCAAACATTATAATTAACCTAGTTTTTTCCAATCGAGTAACCGATTTTTTTTCATTTGTAAAGATGCAGGGATATCAGTTTTTTTGTGTACGAGGAAGAATCTGCGAGCTTTCCTCGTTTATTCCTTGTTCGTAATTTTTACGTTTTTCTCTTTTCTCATGCTCTCGATATAAAATGATGTGAAATACGTGCTTTCGTTATAAAAGGCGTGAAATTCGCCCAAGATCGAAGTTTTACGTTGTTTACACTAACACTGTGCGTGGACAATAATCTTTTATTTCTCATCAGCGCAGAAGGTATGTTCAACGC
>Ga0157364_1002291_pt1 | contig 17650 bp, 11 predicted proteins | sample AttsexASBM2_FD_111476 | JGI IMG/M metagenome (GOLD analysis project Ga0157364, IMG submission 111476) | Fungus gardens microbial communities from leaf cutter ant in Ribeirão Preto, State of São Paulo, Brazil - Atta sexdens ASBM2 | ecosystem: Host-associated > Fungi > Mycelium > Unclassified ... | reverse complement strand
ATTGGATTCACCTCTTTGACTAATGTGTAAGCGTTAGCCACCCCCTCTCGAATATCCAGTGGCTGACTATATCTTTTTCGACGACCCTTCTGCCCTTTGTTCTTACATCTAACACTGGGACCAGGACTAACTATATCGTACGCAGTCTCAGCTGTAGTCTGTAACGCCTGCACGATTCTACATGTCAATTCCAATGCAGCCATTGCGGTACATGTTGTAAAACTATTTGCTCCGCGTTGTAACCCGCGGACAATTCTCCCGTCTCTCTGATACTGTTCGATTGGTAACCAAAATAGATCGCGTATTCCTTGAACTACAAGAGTGCAAGCAAATATTATAGTCAGGTGTATTTTTGTCATTTAGGATTAGCATGCAAAGGATGTTCAGTTTCAAAAATAACATCACGTTTGATTTCCAAACGAAAGATCAAGATCAACTTATACACTCACACAGCTGTACTACAGAATACATGGGGCCCACACCACCAAGTAAACTCGGGAGTTGATTCTTCTTGATATCTTGTAACCATTCCGAAACTAGATATGTAAAAAGTTTGTCGTAACCCAACAATCCGTGCCTATACGATAATCTCTTCAGTCTTAATTCAGAACAGTTCAGTTCCGCCAAGCCCATCAATAGACCCGCCAACGGTCCATGAGTAAAATCCATCCGTTTCCCATGATAATCCAATCTAATGAGAACTTCTGGACCGAATACAACATTTCTAAAGACAATTTTAAATCGTTAATACTCTTCATGCAATTTCTATTCGATAATAAAATAAATAAAAATTTCTATCATGCACCTAAAGTATATCGGTTGACAATCATCGTGGACCTGATGGATAGTCTTTGTTTTAATCTTTTTCTCCCTGAATGTCAGTTCGTCTTCCAAGAGTATCAACAGATTCTGATCAATGATATTATTCTGCGACATATTCATCATCGCGTCATTCATCACCGCATCATCATTCACGCTCATAATGGGTGGATGATGCGTAGGTGTTCCTTGTTTCGATACGGGGGTGGATTGCGAGCTATTAGGTGTGCTAGAGCTTTCTTGATTTCGCTTCGATCCACCGCCTAATTCGTTAAAAAATTGTATTAAGAACAGTAGGCTATCTTGGTCTATGTTCAGTCGCAGTGGCAGTAGACTAAGTTTCAAACAACATTCTTGGGCACTTAATCTGGGATCCGGCCTTACGTGAACTGCTTTCATGGTAAACATAATAGAGTGAGACTGCCTTGGTTTCGCTTCGCTGCTATATTGATAAAGAAATTTGTTTATGTGCGACGACGCCAGTCTATCCCTTACTTCAATCTCGTGCACCAGTAGCACCTGCCTGGACGCTTCCCGGGTATTCTCTGGATAGACCTCGTGCTGGAAGCGAACCTTGCTCAATTGCAATTCCATCAACACGTCGTGCCGCCGACCCGGGCCACCTAGTGTATGCCAATCGATCAATGATTCGTTGCTTCTCGTTGCACGTGGCGAGTTTGGCACGCTGCCAAAGTGTACTTCGTTCGGGCTAGACTTATTGAAGCTTACTGCACCTATAGCTGATCTACTTCTATAGAACAAAGATAGAAAAGAGAAAGAGAAAATGTAATCTGTATTTGTAGAGTTGTACAGGCATTTGCTTTAATAATTTAACTTTGAATTTCATACCTTCCATGCATAATATTGTTGCGAATGTTATCATTGATGATCACATGCTTTGCAGATTGTGGTTGAGAACTATCGAAATCATTACCACCATACATGTGCCATATCAATGTCATTTCGCAAAGGGTGTATTTCAATACTGGAGCAGGATAATTAGGTGGAGTCTGCAATAAATCGGTTTTGCCGATCGGTACAGAAAAGTGATTATCCACTATCCTCAATGGTTCTTGGCATAACGATCGAACCTCAGGTACCCCATAGCGTGGTATTATTCCTGTACCAGCCTCCTCTCCTAAGATACAAAATTCATCATCGTCATCATCGTCTTCCACATTGCATGCAATCGTTGTATTGCATTCTTGCGAACTTTTTCGCGTCTCTGCCTCTCGCGTAGTAGCACATGAATCATCAGGAAAGAAGAATTCAACTCGATTTTCGGTCATTGGTATCTTCTCGCTTTCGTTACTCTGGGTTATCGTACCTTTTACAGTTTCTTCTAACGCATCCTCCATTAGACTGTAGACTCGCTCTACCTGACTCCTGCTGAGAGTATTAATACTCTCGACGCCAAGAAGATTTTCCTCATATCTCGTAGATGCCGGTGGCACAGTGGGGATACTTTCAGTACTGCTGTTGATTGTGCTATTCGGCTGTTGCAAATCACCGTCGTTGGCGATATAAGTTAGTAGTTGCATGAGAGCGCGACCGGAGTCTGAGCACGTGCGTACATGCAACACGTTGTTGCTTGCCCGAAGATCAACCCGTGGCACGCCACCATACATCCTCTCGTTCAAACGTAATGATAATTCGAACAGGCCGAAATTCATTACACACACATAATCTCGTTTTAGATCCACCAATTTTTCACGCAGCTTGTCTGATATAAAGAGCGCGACATCTTCTGCGATAAAGCGCAACGTTGACGTATTAGTTTGCGCTGTAATGTTGCTTGACACGCTGAAATTACCGAAGGTCACAACGGACTTTAGAGATAGGTGAAGTGGCCTATAATCGATCGCGCAGTCCCACAGATGCAAATGCAGCTCAGTCAGAACACCCGGCGGTGTATAGCCGGCGACAGGATGATCTGCCACGTCCAAGCAATCCATCAATTCCGTGAACCACGAAGTAGCGGTGGAACACATTCGGTGCCTCAATGTAGCATTGCTTATACCTATCGCAACTCGAAAAGTCTTTATACGATGCGTCTGATGAGCCGCTTGTACTCTCACTGCGACTGTCACCATGTCCTTGTCATTAGGATTCGCTGCTACATTACTACCGGATGTGCTGCGATATATCGTTCTCTCGCAATATCGTGGCCTAACGCTATTGATACATCTTAATGGTGGTGTCTGCGATGGGCTTGTCGTCAGACCACAGTGATCCAGTGATACATTCCTCATCATAGTGCAAGCGTAACTCAAATTAGCATTCCCCTTGTACGCTGTCACTGAAAATATCGTGGCATCTTCTAATCGTATGATCAATTCTCCTTGTTGCCCAGGTATAACATTACGCATAGAGTCACGTACGGGAGTATACATAGACAGGAGACCCTGATTGATGCTAAGAGTTATTGCCAACTTGCTCTGTGCTTTCTTAGAAGACATTCGTGCCTCTTTATGACTCTTCTCGTTCGTTGCAGAATGAAATATACCTTCCCCGTCCGAATCAGAGTCGGAATTATACTGGATCCCACTTTTGCACATGCTGAATCTGTAAATGATACATAGATTAGTGATATTTCAGAATTTTACAGACTGTTTTAGGATAAATAGATTACTTGGGATAAGTAGACTCTTGTAAGAGAGTAGATGCCAGGTCGAGGCCAATATGACTTTCCATATGAGTGGAATACTTGGGCCTGGGCGCAGACGGTTCCCATAAGAACAAATCAGTGTTGAATCGATTGTACAATTGTTCGTAAATGCGTTTAGACGGTATCTGGACGGAAGCACAAGGTAAATTGATTTCCAATTGTAATCTAGAACCATGTATGCCTTCGTCGATAAATTCCAACATTTCTTGTCGATTGCCAGGTATAATTAGTTCCTCACCGTCACTATTAAAATGTTAAAAAAGATTTTCAATTGTAAACCAAACATTTATTTTAAAAAAAGTAAGTTTTTTTCACTCACCTTTGTTCGTACTTTTGACCATGTTCGTTGTTTTGATTGTGAGATTTTGAATGAAGTGTATCGGATTCACGCATAATTCGTCTAGAGGTGAACGGGGAAGGCGCATGTTTTGGAGTTTTCTCCAAGGTATCGTCTAAAATCCGTTTATCATTCTCTATTTCTTCTTCAGAACTATCCTCTAATGGAGCACCAAGACGTTCTGGATACATAATAATCACCACTCTCGCCCAACCAAGATCGTCGTTGACTTGCTGACCCGATGCGACAGTATCGTTTTTCTCGTCGGCTGTAGCTAAACCAATTTCGATTGGCGTGTCACCTTCGGTTTCTATATACAATAACGATAGTCGCCGACATTGCAGTTCATGCTTAGCTAGATAATGAGATCGGCTGTCCACAGTGGAGTGAACTTGTGCATCTGTCATTTGCACCATCATATAATCAGATCTCACAGATCTCTTCCACCATGGCGCACGACTCATATCATGTAGTGGTCTTAAATCTGGTACGGGGAATCTAAATAAAAAAAGAGATAATGCATACACGAAGTACTATTGTTTAGTTTGATATACCTTAATTTGATTGTACACGATGACGAAGAGATTTTGACATCTACTCTAGAATCTGGCAGTGTTGTACTGTCCACAGCTTGATCAAATAATGTCTGTTGATTCTGTAAGATGTCATAATATTCTATCAATTGAAATAATAATCATTTTCGTCGAATAGAACTACAGAAAAATATTAAAAATCATATCTGTGGATCATATCAGAGGATTTATTAATTACACTTACAGCATCTCTAGCATTTATTACAGTATTATAAGTACATATTGGCTGTGGATTAAGAATAGCAGATATCCTATCTACAATAGTAATGTCTACTTCGCCTCTGCAGGATTCCAGTTGAATGCTGAAAAGTGAAAACGGTATTAAAATAATTTACTCAATAATTTGTTAATCGATAAAATTGATTAATATTGTTTTAATAATTTCAAATAGTTTATGAGCAATTTTAAGTATTAAAATATTTAAATTGCTATATTGTTTAATTTAAAAATAAATATTTACTCGAATTCTGTGCGTGGATGTGCAAATTTCGTCATGTGAGTATGTCGAACAGCCTTTTGCGTATATTTAAATCTCATTCTAAAATCAGTTTTGTTGGAAAATCCGATATTAGTTGTATTCGCTTTTGTAAACGCTAATAGCTCGACAAACTCCATCGATGGTGTTCTATACGAGCTAGGGTTGTTAGAGTCAACCAAACATTCTACAACTTCCAAACAAGCTAAAGTCAAACTTCCTGATATCGCGGAGAACTGATTAGTAGTCTTTTCACTGCCCTCGACTACTAGTGGTGCAGCTAGTAATCTATAATCAATCGGGATTTTTAATTAATCGGGAGTTTTAGTTAACAACCTATAAATACTAAAATCAGTTCATCTTTGATAATATACCTAATATGACTAAGTCGGCAAGCTTCTGTGAGTAATTTTGACGCCGTATCAAAATCTTTACTTCCATAGCCGCCCATTGCAAACGTTCCTAATTGCCTGAAAAATTCCTTCGTCGCATTTCTCATCTGTCTTACACTGCTTGAAGTTAGACCAAGTTGTTCCACGCATGGTGTCAGTATATCTTCGTGCAATAGAACTAGAGCGACGGAAGACACCCTTATGTGAAATTGGGTAGTCTCGACAGACGTGTCGTTGTCTATGTTATGTCTGTGTCTATTATGTCTTGGCAGATTCGTTGCCGAACTTTTTGAACTAATGCTGCTGATTGATATGCTGCCCTCCATACTTAAATTATTGCTTGTGATCGAATCACACATCGAAGAAGATCCCGCCAACTTCATTGGTAGGAATTCATCCTCGTTATCAGATTCGTCCACAGATCCAGTAGACCATCCTTGAGCGTATCGTAGATCCTACAATAAAACACAACATTTTTGTTATATAAATATAAGAATGTATCAAGATATCAATAAATTAACGTACTGTGGTCTTCAAATCTTGCATAGGATGTGTTTGATGAATAAGCTCACGTTCTATACGATTGAAATCACTGCTAGCCATAGGTTTTTCCGTGTATCTTCTTGGAACAACATTACTGACATCTTCTAGATCTGGAGATGCTAGGCCATGCGCTAATTCTAATAAAGCATGAAGCTGCCTAGGACTCAGGAACAAAGTAAGCGATCCTAGAGTAATTTCCAGTTCTACCTGAAATATATATTCTTCATTTAAAAAGAATAGAAATATCTAGATAAAAAAAATATTATTATATTTTAGAAGAAATGTAATATTTTTTTAATGGAGAGAATAGAACTATATATAATAACGTGAGTTTAAAATGTAAATTTACTTCACCTTTGGTCCCGATATTCCTTCTCCTTGTTTCATTTTTAATCTCACTTCTTGTCTACCTGCTAGCTTAGCAAACATGATAGGGTTTGATTCATTCGAGTTATTAACAGCATTTCCATCTGGAGGAGTGTGCAGAATGCTCTGCGTAGGAGACATTTGTGCGGAGGTAAATAGACTGTCCGAGTTCTGTTGATACAGGAAGAAAAAAAAAATTTTGAAAATTATTTCTTCTTTATTACATTATTAACTAAAACAGACCTTTACCTTAGAATCAGGAGTAGAGCACGTACTAGCCAACATACTTTTAGAGAACGTTCTCGCGTGCGAGGGAAATTCATCAGTATGAAAAGTTACTCCCTCCATGTAAAAACGTTTAGTGGAAAATGCTGAAATGATGTAACCTTTTGCAGATTCGTTGGGATCCAGAGACGTATTACTAGGATCTAATCCAGCCTCATCAGAATATTCAAGATTTTGTATCCATACTTCGATCGCTACTCCCGTGGAAGAATTCAAAGGTACGTGTTCCAAACGTATCACAGTATCGATAAATCTCACTTTGACCCTAGATAAAACTGAAAGATACATGAATGATAAAAAAGCTAACTTTGGATTTAAAAGTACAACGTAAATCAAGCATCATACTTGAATCTATAGTCTGTGCAAACAGTTCCACTGCCTCTAAGGGTTGAGCATTTCCCGCATTGGCCGCGTCTTGTTGCAAACACTCCTGAGCGAGTTGCATACTGGACGTCATGGAACTCCACATAGATTCAAACATCGATGTTCCCGTTTCGATTCTTTGTCGCGGTTGTACCGTAAGTCTAAGACCCTTGACTTCTACATAACTTGCTTGACTAAGTAATGCCGACCATGGTATACTAAGAGATATCTCCATTATAAAACCGTCGACGAATTCCAGTGGGAGATGTTGTTGCTCCCCCATCTCATTGAGTGCCTGTGCCAATAAATGTTTGTCCTTTTATAGAAATATTTCTCAATTATATATACTGAATTAAAAAAAAAATTGTTACACAATGAACAGTCATTTAGAATGCAAATAAGAAAAAGGACTTGGTTAGATGGCGAGCTAGAGTCCGTGAGCTATGTGATTTTGTGTGATTAGCAAAAAAATTTTTTGTAAGAAAAATCGGCATTCTCATTTCATGAATAAAGAAACAATTTAATCGCGTTAGGAAATAGAAGCCGAAGAAATAGAACCTGTATAAATTAACATTTATTAACATCCAGAAAATGGTGTTTATCGATGACTCGCATTAAGTCATGTTTCATTAATTTACGCACAAGTTGCAACCAACTGTGCTTAACATAATTTATTATTAATTATTGCTTCAATAATCAGTTAATATATAATTAATATTTATTATTAATATTTATTAATATTTATTATTTATCTATTAACACAAAGAAAAAAAATAAAAATCTTACAAGGAAATGTCCAAATTTATGCAATCAAAAAAATAAAATGAGATAGATAAAATGTATAATATGGCATTTGTTAAAAAATATAATAGTGAATAAATATAAAAATCAAATTAAGGTATTATTTCAACATATGCTATTTATTAGTTTACATATTTATCAAACTGACACACACACACACACACACACACACACACACACACACACACACACACACACACACACACACACACACACACACCACACACACACACACAACACACACACACACACACACACAACACACACACACACACACACACACACACACACACACACGAAATGAATTCTATAATTATTTTTTCTAGATTAATTCATAAACTAATCTATCTTCATTCTATCATATTTTATATCTACAGAATATATTAAAAACTGCGATTAGTCATCATATTGTTAAATATACAGTGTTTTGCGAAGCATTTAAATCCCGATCAGCTGTTTGATTTTCGTAACGCGAATATGAGATATTCGCACATCGATGTAAATATTTAATTCTCTAATATTCTAAGAGACAAAAATATGCGATATTTACCGAGTATGCAATCGAGCGATGCGATATTATCTTTACAGAGTTTAGTAAAGAAAGGAAGAAAAAGAAAGGAATTGTATATACAATCGATTCCCAAGACAAAGAAAAGCATGTTGCGTACTTGCACATCGAGGCTGACGTTGACAACGCGTCCCGTGCCATTGTATAGATCGACGGTCAATTGATCCAACGTGAGCTCCTCGAGAAATTGGCCGAGATAACGTTGCAGCAAGTATCTGCAGGCCCTCTTCTTGATATCCGCCGACCAACCGAGCCAAGACATTTTGTTCATCGCCCCGCAGAGCCGTCTGCGCAATCTACTCCAAAAATTCTAGCGTGTCGCGTCTGTAATAAGGTATCATCTCGTCGCACCAGGCACGTTGTCGTAAAACATAATCTTGACGTCGAACAAACGTGTTTAACAGCGTGACGAATGTGGTCTACACAAATGAATCGCAACTCCCAACACGCGCACTGATTGCGTCCATGACGCTTGGCACAATACAGTGCAATACAGCCTGTCGCCTGTTGAGGGCGCCGAGGCTGTCGACAGATCGCGCCGCCGCTGCCGTTCGATGCTCATTTATATTTTGACTGTCATATTAAAGATCGCAGCACTCTTGCATAAAGACCGGTATTCATAGGGCCAGTTTCACTAACGCCAGTTACTTTATCCGCTGATTAACTTTGAGTATTATCAACTGCTATACTGAAAACTCATCATCTCTAATCTAATTTCGAAAGTATGTATTTGTAAAAAAATAATCAAATATATTTACATTTCAATATTTTATTTATGATCTTCTCTGTTCAATGGCCCAATCAGTTTAATGTTTTTGTCGCGTTCACTGCACACCAGGGGGTCGATTCTGTATCTCGAAATGAGATGAAAATTATAAAAGTGAATAAATTCACTAGAATTTTCGTAATTTAATTGGTCAATATCTAATAATCTTTGCTCACTTTTGTAATCTCATTTCAAGATATACAATCGATCCTCAGGGGGCTTATTAGTTCTTGAAACGAGATGAAAATTACGAAAGTGATGATCAAATTTAATAGAATATTTATATTCTTCATTGATTAACACCTAGTGAGTTTGCTTTCTGTAATTTTCACTTTATCTAAAAAATCGTAATAAGTCCCCAGATGTCGCGATTAATAATATTCTCAATCGATTATCGATATGCTGGATTCATATTGGATCCGACATCGTACGATGTTCTGCAACCAATCAGAAAGCAGAATTTTTGTATCGACAATACGAAGCAAAATCCTATTTTCTGATTGGTTGCAGAGCGTCGTACGACGCACGTCGGATTCAATGTGAATCCAGCAATATGCTATGCTCCAAAATTGATTGCCTTTATTGAAAATTTATAATGCATGTAAACTATACATTTTCAGCGCTGACAGTAAATTTGAAATATAAGATTAAAATTTGACCAATCAAAGCAAAATTCATTAAACTGGATATTGGTTTTCCTTCTTTTGATTGGTAATTCCAAATATTAATCTCAATTTACGAATGATTTATACAAAAGATTTCGTTTGAAAAAATAAAAATAATTAATAAACCTTTGGATGAGTTATGTTCTCATAAAAAAAGAATAAGTATTCATTTCTTATATCTATTTTTATCTCCTTTTTGTTAAATTGTGAAATGTGACAATACAAAATCATGCTCATTTATATTTTGACTGTCATATTAAAGATCGCAGCACTCTTGCATAAAGACCGGTATTCATAGGATCAATTTCACCAACGCCAGTTACTTTATCCGCCGATTAACTTTGAGTATTGTCAACTGCTATATTGAAAACTCATCATCTCTAATCTAATTTCGAAAGTATGTATTTGTAAAAAAAATAGTCAAATATATTTACATTTTAATGTTTTATTTATGATTTTTACTCACAACACTTTTTTTTTACTAACAAGAATAAATTCGAAAGACAGATTTTTAAGTGTTGCTGTTGGCTATTTTGATGATGAAGTTAATCAACGGATAAGCTTAACTGGGGCACGATTCCTGGGGGACCGTAACTGGTTTATACGCCTCGACAGTTATCGGTATCATTGCATAGTTTTTTACTATATAAAATATCTGCGCAACGATACCGACAATTGTCAGTAGGCATGTAAAGACAGTTATGGAATCGCGCCTGACGTTAGTTAGAAATTTATTATATCTATATAATTTCATTACTAGTCAGAGGATCGATTCTATATCTTCAAAATTAAAAAAGAAAATTATAAAAGTGAACAAATTTACTAGATGAACCAATGAAATTATCAGTATTCTAATAAGTTTGCTCACTTTTATAATTTTCACTCGTTTCAAAATACAGAATCGATCTCCTAATCTTATATTCAGACCGTCTACAATTTTAAGAAGTCATGGACCAATCAGAGGGCATTAGCGACATAAGACATTATTTAAGACGATTTTAAAATAAGAACCGACTTATGAATACCGGCCAAAGATAAATATTCATAATGTTGCTCATCGCTCATATTCAATAAAGTTTCAGTCACTAGATATATAAAATACCGCCATTTATTTCAGACTAAAGCGTCAAAATGGCCAAAGACGCATAGCACACAATTCCAATCATGGTGGTTGGTGGTTACTCTTTTAAACTGTTCTTACATGTCCCTCCGTGCACTTTTATGTATTAAACTTCTACAACACTAAATCCATATTAAATTAAAAAATACAATAAATTAAGCAAAATGATTAAGTATAACAGGGCAATAGGAGTCAAGCACGGTAATTTTTGTGTAAATCAATACGGTTAACAATTCAACAAACGAGAATGGATTGAAATGGATTAAAATTTTCAGAAATGCATGATTGTTAAAAGGATTCATGAATGTTAAAATAAATCCTTTTCAATCCTGAATGCATTTTTATTCATTTATAGGAATTGCATAAAGCAAATGTCTATGCCTTTCAATCCAAAAATAATATTAGCAATTTCTGTGCATCGTGAATATTACTCAATTCAGAATTGTGAATAGAAAGTAGTTTTTTAAATTTAGTTAAATTCAAAAATAATTTCAGCAATTTCTGTACAGCGTGAATATTGTTCAATTCAATATTTTAAATATGAAATGCAATTTTTCAATCTAATTGAATAAAAAAGTTTTTGTTTAAAAATGGACCATAAATGCTACTTAAATTATTTAAAATTATAAGTAGGAAACTTTTCGTTTTAATCCAACTAAGTTCAAAAAAATTGTAACATAAAAATAATTGAGCTATGTTCATTTATTTATCTTTGATTAGAAGTAAAATAAATGATCGATGTGAACACTCGTAAACTAAATCGAACACAACCCGAATATTAGGCTAATCACGGCGCGCGACATCGACCAAGCGAGATTAGATTATCCGATATTGTTCAATATTGTCACTTATCCAATATTGTCTCATAGTAATATAAATTGTTTATACTTTATTATATCTGTTAAATAATGATATTTTTATTATATCTATATAGTTTCATTACTAGTTTAGCTGATTGTAATTAAAGTAGAGAATGAATAATTTATTAATTGAAGAAGTGATGTAACGAAGAAGATTTATGGGACCAGAGGTCCCAGATTCGAATCCCACTAAGGTGCGTTTTTTAATACCAATTTAAAATAGTTTCAGGTATAATTATTATATATGTCTTAAGAATAAAATTTGTAATCCTTAAATATATGAAATGTTTTTCTTTTTCAAATATTAAACTAGTGTCAGCTCGGATTCAATCCATTTCAATCCATTCAATTCATTTTCATGGATTTAAAGTATGCATTAAAAAAATTTTAATCCATTTTAATCTATTCTTTGTTGGGTGGCTACATGTGCATACGTTTTTTATTAATTTGCTTCTAGAGATATATTAACATTTATTATTTAAATCGTCTGTCTTTCATAGTTTACGCTATGTGCTTTTCGCACATAGCAAGGACAGAGCAGGTTTTCGTTTTGAAAAAAAATGCATTGAATGAGTCTAATTTCATTAAAATCAGAAGTGAGAAGTAACGATTCTAAGTGTAAATACAGATTAAAATGCATGTACATAGCGCTACAAGTCGGTGTGACAGACATGTTTCCTAACCACAATATCGTCAATTTTAACGTTTATCGTAATAATGTTTATCGTAATATCTCGGTCACGAGACTAGACATAACATTTTACTGTCCCAGCAAATGAAAATTAAATTAATTAAATTAATTAAAATGGATTGAAATTTTCTTCTGTCCGAATGCGTATTTTAAATAGCGAATACTTTTTTTGGATTTAATTGGATTCAATTAAATTCAATTGGATGCAATTGAAAAACTGCATTTCCTATTCAAAACTTTGAATTGAACAGTATTCACAATTGTGTTGTTTATAGAAAAAGTTAATATAATTTTAAATTGAAAGACATAGAGATATGTTTCATGCAATTCCTATAAATGAACAAAAATGTATTCAAGATTGAAAAGCAATCATTTTAACATTCGTGAATATTTCTGAAAATCTGAATTCATTTCAATCCATTCTCGTTTGCTGGAGCCAGATTCTTTCGTTCATGCAAAAATGCGACAAATGAGCATAATTTTATTAAAATTGAAGATGAGGGGGGGGGCGTCTTCTAAATAATTATCCGAGAATTTATGAGTAATAAAATAATAAATATATATAATAGTAAATCTACATATAAAAAGATTTTGTGTCATCATTATCTTTAATTAAGAATTTTTTTAAATGGAATTGCATTCATTTTTATCACACGAATCTAATACTTCCATATAAACAATGGAAATGGAATGCCATTTTTATCTTGCACTAAAACATTTTTTATTTCTTGCCTGCACGCTTACATTCGTCAATTTTGGATTGCACTAGTTTCAATTGAGTTCAATTTTAGTGCAATCCTCGTGTAGGAACAGAAAACAAACCTATACTACATGGGCTGAAAAGTCCCGGGATTTTTAATGAAAACAAGCGTTTTTTGGACAAAGTTATATTTATTTCTCAACATAATTGCCTTCGAGGGCGATACACTTATATGTATAGCGATTTTCCAATATTTCGATGCCCTTTCTGTAGTACAAAACGTCCAAGCCTTCGAAATACGCCTCGGTTTCCGCGATGACTTCCTCATTCGATGTGAATCTTTTTCCCTGGAGTCACCTTGAGGTTTGGGAACAGATAATAGTCGCTGGAGACCAAGTCTGGAGAATATAGTGGATGAGCAGTTGGAATCGTAATTGGTCCAATTTGGCCATCGCTTTCAAGGACGTGTATGATGGTGCGTTATCGTGATGGTACAGAATGAAGGCGAAAGTAGCGCCACTTAAACGACTATAGCTTGTAAACGAATGAACGAAATGTTATGAAACTTCATACATAAACTAGTAACAGATGAACCTCTCGAAATGAATCATGTTCATTTTCTAGTGGCGCCACGTATTGAAAAATCCCGGGACTTTTCAGCCCATGTAGTATGTCCTTATCTTGTGACTAAGGTGCGTTCAACATTACAAATCGGAGGCGTCCGTTTGTTCTTTTATCTTGAAAATCATTCGGCAATTCGCATCTTTCTGCTATATGTCATCTCATCTATGCTCGATATTAATATTTCTAGAGCCAATCGAGCTGCTCGATCCATTCCGGATTCAAAGAATGAGAACGCGAAGCTCATGCAGATTTCCGCGCTTAAATTAAATTTATAATCTGTATATTTATAATAATGCTATCAAATAAAAATTGATGGCTGGACATTATGTACAATATTTAATGAGGAAAGTAAGATTTTAATTTTTTTTTTCTTTATAATATATTACAGACTGTAACGAAATCAAGTGATAACTTATAAATGCAGAAATTTATTTTGTAATGTAGTATTTTCTTTTAAGAAAACACACCTTGCAAATGAGTCTGCTACATATGTGTAACGATCTATTTTTAGTATATAAGATTATTATCAGTTTCTAGTAAAGTGGAAGAAATTTTCAATTAATAGATTATTTATTCATAAAAATAAACACTTTCATTTTATAATCTAATTTTAAAAGACAGTTTATAGCGTTCAGAATTAATTCTTGGCATTCGGATTGCTCAAAGATCACGTGATCAAGCTCGCTATCTGCTAGCTCGCATCTCAGATTTACATTGCCGAACGCACTTTACGTTGTGGCCAATGATGTGCTATTGTGAAAATTAGGACTGTCGCACACAAAATTCCGCAACAGTAACCGTAAGACATGAAGCCAGATCAGGATATTGTTTTAGATCTACGTATTCTAACGGAAATAAAAATAACCACAAACTTATCCATAAGACGAGTTTCAATCGATTGAAATTTACCTTATTGCAAGGTTATGGATAAGTTTATTATTATTTCCATTTCCGTTAGATTACGTAATCTAAAGCAGTATCCTGATTGGTTCATCGACTTAAGTTTACCTCTTACGCATACTGTTACGGAATTTTGTGCGGTAGCTTTTATTCTCCCCATTACAATTTCGTATTGGCTGCTTTCATATCATATCGGCAATACGCGCACGCACAAACATTCCCGTATGGGAATAATTTTCACGACACAATCACTAATTGTGATTGCTGTGCCCAATATGGCGTCGAGCGTGTCGCCGGCGCCAGCTAATTAATGGCAGTTCTGAAGAATCACTCGTCCGTGACGGATGCATCTCGGCTCGAGTACTACAAGTTATATATTTTTGAAAGTGTTGCCAACTTTGAGCATTGAAACACAACCCGTGGTTTTGGACGACCCGTTCGCGCATACACGCGGCGTGACGACGCCGTAGACCCAGACGCCGGTGTCCGGGCGGGTTTCACCATTTTCGCGGGCATTGTCATCATTGTCATTTTTAATTTTTGTATCTCTCATAAGGACGTGATCTGGTCATATCGACCTCCATTTATTATTTCGGGAGGCGGGAGTCATTAATTTTAAGAAGAAGAAAAAGAAAGCTAGCTAATGGTGAAGGAAGATTGGTAGGAAATCACTAAATTCATAAAGAAATGTTACTCATTGTTTCTGACTCACAAGCCATAAGACAGTTTAATATAAATTCAAATAAATATTTGGAATGTACAGATCGAAAGAATAGAAACGTAATTGTATGCGTTACAACAGCTTGGATATCGGTATCGCATTACTAATAGCGTTTCTTGGGATACACTGAGTATAACTTCGCACTATACCAATTACGTGTAAATGCTGTATCAGTGCTGCACTACACAAGTGTACATACACCATAATGTATACTACTATTTTATGCTATCGTGTTCAATTCTGCTGCCGATTGACTTCTATTTTCCAAATTTTTAATGTCACTCTGGCCTTTGAAATTATGTAGCAAAACCTCACTTCGTGCATAAAATTTTCTACACTATAGCCACGGAAACACGTTATACTGAATGAGTTCGTCTACCATCAACCAAGGAAATACGCTATACAGTCTGAGTGTTGTACTGGTGGGCAATAGCCAAGAGAAAATTATAGGTTAAAATACGAAGAATTAAAAAATCTACAACTTAAGTATTTATCTGACAGCGCGTAATTACTTAACGACATGAACAGTACTCGATACCAATCTCGCAATGAACATAAAGTGATGATTACTCTTACGGAGTACTAACTTAAAATTTATCGCTGAGACTTACAAAAGGTTCGCACACAAAACGCCACATCAGAGAGAGAGAGAGAGAGAGAGAGAGAGGGGGGAAAACCATAAAAAAAAACTGACTCGAGCTGCAATTAATGTTTGCTACAATCTAACATATGCCTGCACCTATCTATCGCAAGACCGCGCAACTATTGTTACATGAAATTTTGGCTTCCAGTCTTTGCAAAGCATCCGTATACACATATTTTCTACACGGTAAAAATATTTTTCTTCTAAACCTTCAATCTTAGTTCTACAAACTCGATATCGTTCGTTTCAGTAATGAAATCTCAGATGCACGCTTATTTTTAAGGTATGGACTCTAAAACTTTTATATCAAGCAAATATATATTTGAAATAACAGTTGTATGAGCCAAAAGTGAATTAAAAAATTTTTTTTTTATTTACTCATGAAATCCAGTGCAGCTGAGGTCCTGTTTGTGCGTACTTTAATTTATGTAGTAACACTTTTGCAATCCAATTCGAAGATTTTTTACCGTGTGGAAATATCGGTAAAACAGATGGTTTTAGCATCACCTTAATGGCTTTTTACATATATTGTATTATCTGAATGAAGTTTGCGAATGCAGTCTAATGTTGGGAAATATTCGGATTTCAAAGTAAACTTTGACGTAAAAATGAAAAAGATTTGTTATAATAGTACATGTTATTTTCTTTATTCGTAAATTTATTCGTAATATTATTATTTAAATACATTTTAAGAAGAAAAATTTCAATACTTATTTTTTACTTTTTTTAAAATTTTTTAATAAAGCTGGATAACGATTTTATAATAAATATTTGTTTGTATTTACTGGAAAATAAAAAAAATAAAGAATAAGCATTTCTTTCTTCTCGAAATGTATTTAAATATTATTTACAAATAAAAAAATAACATGTGCTATTATAATAAATCTTTTTCATTTTATATTTTTATGTCACAGTTTACTTCGAATATTCTATCATTAAACTGCGTTTGCAAACTTCACTCGGATACAATAAATGTAGAAAACTATAAAAAATTGATCAAGCATAGTTGAATGTGAAAAAAATTAAATTACAATTATTGAATATAATTGAGTTTATGATTAAGTTGATTTCTTACTATACATAATTAGAGGGCTAATTGGTTAATTTTTGACGATTTTAGGTTTACTACATTCATTGTATTATATCTACTACACTCAGGCATTGTTTGTTTTCGCAATATATGTAAAAGGCTCCACACAATAAAAGGAATAGGAAACAGAACAGAGAATAAGAATTTCAACTTATCAGGAATCATGTATTATGTAATAGAATTTTTGAAATTCTATTCCCTATTCTCTGTTCCCTATTCCTTTTATTGAGCCTCTAAATCTATTGAATTATAAAATAGCGACTTTTTTCAAATGAAAATAACAATAAAGACGTCTTCCCCAAGTGATTTTTAATCGATTTCATTCATAAAACATATTAAATAAAATTGCTATCTACTAACTTGATTCATGATAAAATTTGTTAATAACAAGAAAAATACTATTACTTAAATGTTTAAATACTTTTCCTAAAATTTCCTAAACGACTCTGAAATTATGTAGACATAAATAAATCAGAAATATTCAATTTATCTGCTTTATCTGCTTTATCTGCTTTATCTTGTCAAATTGAGAAAGAAGTCAGTCACGATCATTTATCACTACGACAATTATTCTACAAGGCGATCTTTGTTTCTTGATTCTTTCTTTTTACCTTTTGTTTTTTTTTCTTTTGCAACCATTTTTTATCGACAATTATTTCT
>Ga0157364_1002290_pt1 | contig 17655 bp, 7 predicted proteins | sample AttsexASBM2_FD_111476 | JGI IMG/M metagenome (GOLD analysis project Ga0157364, IMG submission 111476) | Fungus gardens microbial communities from leaf cutter ant in Ribeirão Preto, State of São Paulo, Brazil - Atta sexdens ASBM2 | ecosystem: Host-associated > Fungi > Mycelium > Unclassified ... | reverse complement strand
GACTGAGAACTTTTTTCTTCTCTCTGTCTTTATAAGCAATAATTAAAACTGTGCATAAATATTAATAGTATTTATCGTTTCTCTTACTTCGAAAGCGACATAATTCAGAAAACGATTTTCAAGTTATATAAATGAAATAAATAAACGTTACCTTATTAATCATTAAAAGTGGACTATCTTAACATTTTAAAAATCATTAAAATTGATTCAATTAAAAAAAGGATAATTTTTCTAAAAATTGTCAAGATTGTTATAAACTCAAAAAGAGTGATTTTTTAGAGTGAAATGAAAACGACAAAAATGATATTTATAATTATGTTAAAATTATATTTGTTTACTGATATTATTTGATTAATTAATAATTTTCTATCAAATTACAAAATAAATTTTCTTCTTTTTTGAGACACTTAATTTTTTTAATTATATCACTTTTGTAGCAAGGGAGCGATATACATAAAAGCTGTTTGTTATAATTTTATTTAAAAATATACAAAATTACGCTATAATTTAAAATCGATTAGATCTATTTTAGGCGTGTTTGTCGATGTTGTCGATTTCTCTTGATTAAAAAAATCAGGCTTTAAATACATGTTTAATTTGTTTATATACTGCCGCTACCGGAACAATGAAATGCTCGATTGAAGGATTACGTAAATTATCTGATAGATATTATCTGCCCTTATACCTCTTTGGAATGCCAACGAGGTATGAAGGCTTCTGGCATGGATGACTCGAGAGAAGGTATTTCATCATTGACCCTAAATCCGACAGGTGCGTGGCGGGATTACAAGTAGTTACGCAAGATGTTTCATCTTTAAGTAACAGATTAATTATATTGTAGATAAGAAGATTGAAAAAGATAATAATGTACTAATTGTACTGAAAATATTAAATATAAAACATACGCAATATGTAATATTAAGATTCACAAAATAGAAAACAGTATTTTAAATAAAAGGTTATTCTTTTTAACTAAGAATTAAAAATTTTTTCAATTTATATTTATTTGCGATGTCATTAAATAATGTCAAACTTTACTTCCGCAATACATTTGATGGTCAGAGGAACATCCATCGAATGTACATTACGAAATAACATTCGCGCGTTCTGATCATAAAGTACAAATTAAAGACAATGGGCGATACGATTTTTTTATAATCTTTCGAAAACTTTCGGTCAGTAACAGCTGTTTCTAGTCGGTCGAGTGGTTTGCCAAGAACTTGCTGAACATTTTATGTTAAAACTGGAACACGTTCTTTTGGTAGACGAAACCAACGACGAGAGTGGAATCGTAAAACGTCCTTTTCTCTGTAATAGCCAAGAGCTATATCCCTTGAAACAGTACACTCGTCGCAAAAGCTTCGATACGCTTTAACTGGTGGCAAAGAGTACATTTCTACTATTTTCTACCATTGATATAAAAGAATGTAGAAACAGTAAGTTGGATTCAATGCCTTCACAAATATGTCATTGTATTTTCATTGTTTCTTTCTATATCACGAAGTCATTATAAATTTAAAGGTGAATGATTGCGGGCTCTCTCTCTCTCTCTCTCTCTCTCTCTCTCTCTCTCTCTCTCTGCCATTCGTTATTAAAAGTAAAAGAATATGTTTATTTATAAAAAAATTATGTATGTATGTACAACACAATATAATATACAACACAATATAATAAAACGATTTCTATTTAATTATAAAGCGATAAGATTCGAAAATACGAAATTAAGATATAGTAAAATCGATGGGCAATTTGTATGAACTAGAAAATATATGTATATAAATCCATACAGAAAGATTATTAGACTAGAATCCAGTTTTGACCAAAGCTTTTTGCTTGTTTGTGTTAAATTATGGTAATTTCACATTTTGATGTCTCGTAGAATAATCGTAAAATACATATAGCAAAAGGAAACTGCTTCACGTGAACGTTAATAGTTAGTTCGTGCCGGGCCGCCGACTCTATGAATAAATTCCACAAACACATAGTGGAAGCGTCATAGAAACGAAGGGACCAAAGAGATTTATACTTCTCTCTTTCACCCATATATACGCATGTCCATCTGCACGTTGAAAATATAGGATTATGATGTTTCCTAGTAATAACACGCTTCATACGGTCGACACGTGTGTCTTCGACCCGCGGTCGGCGTTCTTTCGCCTTTATGGTCAACATTCGACTGTGTGGTGATCGGGAATGTTGTCGCATATGAAAATGTATGTATATGTGTACTACGTGCCTGATGAAATTTCGATGATATTTTACGAACGTTCGTAGAATGCCATCCTGCAATGGCGCCACGATAAATTCCTTTCGTGACATGTTCCTGCGAGTCAATTCTGAAAGCGGCTTTGCTGATTCATTTTTAACGTGTTACGCCGTATATTCGCGTAATAACATATTCTATATTTAGACTCTCCGAGTCGTGAAAACAAATTCTGACAATACGACTAGCGCGACTTTTCACTACGAAAATTATCGCGAATCATTATCTAACGATGACAAATGGCGCAGGGATTACCAGCGATATCCTGCTAGTTCTGATTTCCTTCGCCGGATTGAACCGTCTTATTATCCGTCCGGAATGGTCCAATAAGATAGTTCTTGAAAAATGGCTGACCTTCCGCTATAGTACAGATCATACAAGCCATTTTAAATCGAAGTCGGATATTACCTAGTTTCCCTAGTTCTTTACACATAGCTATCATATGTAAGCTTTATATATGTCAGGACACAGATGGAGCCTACAGCACACAAAAGAATATGCTACATTTAATATAAAATATCATAATTTTATTTTTTTATAAGCACAAATTTGATAAAATGACTTTCTAAAATTTATAATGTGAAAAAATTATTTTTACACAATTACTATTATACAGAATAAGTAAATAACCTGAGATTAATATTTTGGCATTATATTTAACATGACATTTATAATAATTGTAAGAATTTTTTATCATTTTAATTTAAATCAGTTTTTATAAAACATTTTATTTTATCTTTTTTGATATCTAAAAAACAGTTACACTTCTTTGTTAAGGCGATGGTTTTCGGTCAAGACAAAGAATGAGTTGAAATTACTATGTGTTCTAAGAAAAGAACATGTGCCGAAGCCTCATAAAAGAGTGGCGAGATTCCTCAAGTGGCCCATGTCTCATTCAGTCGTAGGGCCGCAAAAACCTCGCACGACTGTGCTTGACAAATGGCAGACACACGTGTATATCAGATTTGTTCTCTCACGATAGAGAAAGAGAAAAGGATTAGCTAAGACGATAAAAATAAGAAAAGCCGAGTCGACATTTATGCGCATGCATGAGTGACATCGAATAATTATTATCGATTTATATTGTAAATTCATTAATACAAGAATTTCTACATTAATTGTTTTTGCCAATTTGATACGATTTTTATTACGAATCAGTAAAAGGTACAAGGAACAAATTCATTAGAACTATGTTCGAGTGATAATACGAGTGACAATACGTGAAATACGTTGTTATCATATTATTTATCACATTTATCACATTTAATAGAAAATGCGTTTCCATCTTGAATGTATTAATATCTTGTAACAGAAATAATTAATTTCTAATTCTATATATAAGCTAAAAATATGTATCTTCATTAAGTTTAATTCGAAATATGAAACATCTCTTAAATATCTGGCATACGTCCCATCTTCTATTTATTTTTAGCATAAATTCTTTTTAGCATAAATTCTTCTATACACTGAGAAAAATTTCTAATTAAAAATAAATCGGTAAACTCTGATTATGTCAATAAGAATTTCGATTATCATGATTAGATTAGATATCTGGTTATCTCTACTAACAATAAGATTTAATTATATAAAATTCTGATTTATGTATTTTTCATTAAAATTCTGATTTGTCTATTTTTCATTAGAATTTTAATTAATATAACCAGACTTTTTTTCCAATATAATAATAAGTCATTTTCTATCATTTTATTTATATAAAAATAGATAAAAGAAAAAATTGTAGAAATAGTAACGGATTATTCAGTGCATTTGCAAATATGTTATTGTACTTTCATTATAAAACTTTCTTTATTGAAAAGTCATGAATTCAAGCTAGAATTATTGCATTTTTTTCTCTTTTGTTATTGTAGAGTGTATAAAAGTTGAAAGAAAATTTAATTAAAAAATTATATTGTATGTAGAGAATAATATAATATATAAAATAATATCTAAATTATACATACTTCTATTTCATTATAAAGCGATTTGAGAAAAACAAACAAAAACCTGCCCAACCACATTTTTTTATTAATCTATGATCATTTATGACACTATTGGTTGGTTTCCCATTTTCTAATAACATTTAAACAGTAGAACAAAATTGACAAAGTAACTTTAGTTTGCGGTATACAAAATATACATTCTTGTTAAGGTAACTAAACTTTCTAACACCGACTTATATTAAATTTTATATTTATTGGATAACATTTTACTTAAAATCTCTTACATATATTATTTTTATGTAAGCAGTAGGCATTCCACTTATGAGAAAGTTACGATTATCGCGCTGAGCATCGGGTGCGCGGAAATGTCGGCTTTTGCTAAAAACCCGGAAGAACGTTCTTGAAGATGTAATGTAATCTATCCTGCCACGTTCAGCCGAGCTTCGCGGTAGCTCAAGCGCGATCATCGGCGCACGTGTACCTCAATTCACGGACATCCCGGGCGATTCTGTGCGAAATTTTCTTCATAAAAGAACCGGTTGGCATGCCGCGAGATACAGTCGCGGCCGTTCGTCATGCCGCATTTTACCTCGCCAGTTGAATCGCCACTACGTCCGGCGCACGTGCAATATAATCTCTCGCTGTGCGGTGTGCCAAGTACTGCAAGGCCGCTTTATCAGCCACGCAATCTGGATGCACCGCAAAAATACTTCTCGTCTATCCTTAGCGGTATCTCCAAGTTCATTGTCAATAACCGGCGTCTCGGTTTCGCTTCTGCGCGTGACACGCGGATTGCATCTCGAAAATCGTGAGCCTCGAAAGATGAAGATGAAATGTATTGTAATAAAATACTATGTTTCATTGTGTGCGCGCACTCACATTTTGCATTTTATTAGATAAATAGGTATGATCGTGTAGTAGTGAGAAGAAATGAAGTTTATCTGAAGACACAGTAATTTATTCTCGCAAAAGGAACTTGAGGAAACTCATCTAAATTTAAGTTTAAGATTAATTTAATTTTCTTTATGTTTTGAAGAAAAGTGAGTAGGAAAAATTTTAATAATTTCCTTAATTTGATCTTTTCAAATTACTTTTTAACACAAATAATTAAATTAAATTAACTATATGATTAATTATGTAATATTGTACAAGACGACAAGAAAGGCTAAGTTTTGTGATTATTAAATCAATATTAATTATTATTTTTAGTATTTAATGAGATATAATTAACCACACTCTAAAAAATCTCGATCTAAATTTGACTCTGATGTGGATTTAACATCCATGCGGTTTATATAATTCTCATTGTTGATTAATATTAACATCAACATAATATAGATTTCAAACCTCTAGTGTTAATATTAACACATGATGTGGATTTAAAACTTAAATTAATTATTAAATTCACATATTATATTGATATTAATATTAATATCAACACAATAAGAATTATACATAAACATCACTATTTTTTAAAGTGAAGAGTTTATTCTTTTTATTGTAAATATACGCTATTAATAATTTGAAAAACACAAAATTTTGTAGCAAATAAAATTTTTTGTCACTCTATACAATTTGCACAATTAATCATATGGCTGATTTATTTAAATTATTTGTTATTTAAAAAATTATTTAAAAAATTAAACCAAGAAAATTATTAAATATTTAATCGATAAAAAATTAACATTTTAAAATTGTACTAAATGTAGAAAATAAATTATAATAAAGTTACTCAATCGTACTTAAAGAATATCCAGAGCGGAATTTCTTTATGTTGACTTCGACAACAGTCTCGTCAGCACCCAACAAACCTTTTGTTGGGCGAACAAAAACTCGTAACACGAAATTCGCTTTGAAACTCAATATCCAAGCCCAAATACTGAACAACTGAGCCATAAATGGAATTTATATTGGCACGTGATCGCGCGGGTCTAACGCGCATCGTCTCGCGTGAAATCACGCACACCCGATGAATAACGAATATAGTTTTTCGAATGCGTATTCTGTTCCATTTCCATGCCGGATTTACCGGCCGAAGGGATTACCAATCATGCGGTCATGCCCACTCCTTTCTTAATCTTCATTCCATGACCTTCGTTCTTGTTCTCTCCATTCGCCCGCCGTATTTTCGATGTCATCGAGGATTCAACCACAGTGAAATTGCGATATGGCAGTTCGAAGCTATCGAGGTGGCAAAATTGTACGATCAGTGGCGTAACTGAAGCATATTTTGAAAGAAACTTGACTTTATGTGGGGATTTTTGTAGGCAGTATCAAAATATATTATAATTGAAAATTGTTATGATTTTATAAAATGAAATGTTAAGATAAATAAAACGTTTTGATTGAACTTTTTAAATTAGTGAAATAACAAAATTAGCAACCAAAATAAAAAATTAGAAAGTAGATATGCAAGATATTGATTTTTTTTTTCAAGTTTTGCATATTTTAGTTCTTAGTGAGAATTAACAAGGTGCAGTGATTCCTAGAGATGCATCGTATTATCTCTTTCTCTCTCTTTCTCTTTTTAATCTCTTTCTCGCTCTTGGATACCGAAAGATTTATTTATCCTTTCGTTATATCTCTGCTTCTCTACTCCCATTGTTATGCTGTCCGAATCTTTATTCTCTATCCCTTCCTCTTCTTTTCTTCCATTGTTCTTTTTTTTATTACGCGAGCAACGTCGCGTTCGGAATGCCAATGGTCGTACGGCGACTTTGAGAGTTCTGCTCAAAGGCAAAGTTACGATCGAGAATATGTTATCGGCGCTGAACAACACATACTACAAAAGTAATATAAAAACAAAAAGATCACGCGCCGACACGATCGTGTAACTGATAAATTATAATATTCTAGTTTTACCAATAATACCAGTTTCAACTAACAGTTTTAATCGTTTAATCTGAAGCATGCATAAGTTACGTTTAACGAGTTTTTTGGCAAATAAACAAATCACACATCTAAATTGATGACTTAATTAAGTAACTTCTACATCTCTTGGAATTGACATTTTACCTAATAAATGGAAATAAAATATAAATTATTAATTATTAATTAATTAACACCGAGATCTTGATGAGAATATTATTAAACATGAATTGGTATCCGTAAGTTTCCTCCTGTCCCAGCGATTGCCATCATCACGCGCCATTGCAGAGCGCGCGGCGCCACACCTCGTGAAGCTTCACAGGACACGAGCGCGCCATCAGATATAAAATCGCCACGCTCCGCGAGCACGGATCCTGGATTCTTTTCTGCCCATCTCTCCGCACGCTCCCGCAATTTGTTAAGTCGTAAGTGCTTGCGATGCATTAGTTGCGCTCACCTTGAAAGTTATTTCCTTCGTTCGCAGCGATTACAGGAAGTACCATCTTTATATAACACACACTTATGAAGATAGTAATCTTCATTTTCTTGCAACACGAATTAATTTTGATCTCGATATAATTAAATAATTTAACTTGAAATTGTATGTCATGATATAAAATATTACTAATTTTATTTATAAAGTGTATCATAAATTGCTATCGATAAATAAATTTTATGTACACAAATTAGTGAAGTCAGTGATAAATGCCTTCAGTGGTCGTTACGAGCAATCTGCCATACTAAAAGCAAGACAAATTTTTAAAAAATTTTATATAATTTATATTTCAGTTTGGACCCCCTGGTGATCAATATCATAACAGAGAGCGTGATTTCAATTATTAAACAATTTGTTGTCATTATTTTTATGTTTTATTTTTATTTATTATTAAGTGTTTTAAACAGACACATACACATACAATTAAATTACTCCATATCATTTCAAGATTAAATTTGACAGCGTGCTTATTCTTTTCAAATTAATTAGATTTGTATTTATATAAATTCTAGATTATATAAATATTTTGCTATTAAAAGTGTAAAGTGTATGAAAAAACTTGCGTTATATTAATTACTAGTGGCTTATTTGTTTATAACATAAAATTTACGTATGAAGAACGTAGCGATAGCATTCTAGGATTAAGTAACAATCCGGTAGACATTAAGTAACAGTAACATTATATCAACGTTGTAATTTCTCGCTCAACAGTATAGATGTAATGTAATACATGTTGTACGTAACAGTTATATTATTGAGTAGGAAATTACAACATTGATGTATGTTACTGTTACTTGGTGTTTACCGAGAATGCATGTAAAGATAAGCTATATGTAAATACAGACAACATCATGTACTGAGAAACAAAAATACACGAGAGTACTTTAGGTAGTATGCTAGTACATTTAGGATTCAAGCAGAGCAATTTGCTCGCTCTAGCAGATCCATCTCCTCATTCTTTAATTTCTTCATCTTCACGCCGTCGTTCTCCATTACACGCGCCGTTTCCGTAGTGACGCGATCGCGGAGAGATGCTTTCGAGGAATTAAGCTTCAGCGAAGACACGGTCGTGCGATTGCGTGCCAACGGCAATACAAGGCGTTTGCTATGCGCGAGCCGCCATGCGAGCGGAGATCTTGTCGTTGCGAGCGTAGCCTCGTTTCTGGACCCGATTGCTTGTTCGGTTTTTTTTTTCCTAGCTGCTGCATCCTCGTCGACACGGGGTGACCACCTTGGCGAACCGTTTGTCAGCGCGATCAGTCGAGCGACGGCTGAACAAGTATGATCAAATGACGATTGCTTAGACCAACGCGAATTGTCGTCGTGGTTGATTAATGGCGCATGCTTCGTGTTTGTTCTGCGTATAGTACATGTATTATTCTCTCTTCTCAGCTTTGAATGAAGAGATTTCCTTTCATGCTTCATATCAATATGTGTATATATACTTTCTGTTAGAAATATGTTTGCCATCAATGAACACAGACTTCATAAAAGAGATAAAATGGCTATATATTCCAATGAGAGAAAAATTAGAGAATGTCTACAGTTATCTGCCACTCTAATAATAATATGCGTCAGTATCTTCTGCGTATCGCCCACCCACTAGATGATTCGACATGAGGATAAAATCGGAGAAGTAAAAGGTTCTGAATCTCGAAAGGGTGGGAGAGATAGAGGGGAAGAACGCGAGTTCTCGTCTTTTCTTCGCGGTTAATGCAAGTCGAAGTATTCCGATTCGCAAGCGCGAACGCGACCCGACAAAGCCAGCTCTGTTCGAGCTCTCGTTTGCTTCCCCTTCGTTTCTTCCTCTTCGTTTTCTTTCGAATGAACTTGCGTTGCTTGAAGCCTATGCGATATCGCGACAAAGAAAGCGCACTTGATGCCACTTGAATCGCTTGCTCGAGCTTTGAACTCTCCACGTGAGCATTTAACTTTCTGCATAAGCTCCGTAGAATCAGAGACGTAAAGTCCGTAAATAGATTCTAGATTAAGGTTCTGGCATCATTAAAAAAAACTGTAGAACTCTTCAAACAGTTCAAACTTTTCACATGGAGAATTATGAGTTGTAAGAGTTGTGAGAGAACAAACGATCATTGTAAGAAGCAAATTAATTAAAAAGATGTATTTTAAAATTTCTTTAAAGAATTCTTAAAGATTTATACACATGATTTGATTTTATTTTATATCTTTCTGTGAAACAAAATCATTATATATATTAATTAATATATTAATATATTAATTAATCCATTTATTATACGCTTCTGCTCGCTTCCTACTATCTCAGATTATGATAAGTGAGAAAACACATAATAAACGAGTTATATTTAAAGAAAAATATTTTTCTTTTGATTATGAGTTATTTTGTTGAAACATATTTTCATATTAATATGTTTTACAAGAATTTTGAGAGAATTTATATATTCTCGGTTCTGACGTCATAATTCGAGATAATAATGACGAATAAACAAGAGACTCAAAGATATATTTTTGATAACGTTGATTTAGTAAATTGACGTGGTCGATATAAGAAATTATTGCTTTTTTTTACATTAAAATATATAGTTAAAAATTTGAAAATTCCTTGCTATAAATTTATATGCACAATAATATTTTTAAATAACATACTTTTAAATAACAGAAGTTATATAAATTACACGCGTAGAATTTATTAGATTTTCCTACTTTCAATATTGACAATATTGATATTTCTAATTATTTAATTCATTTTCTAACTAGTTAATTTAAGTTAATTTAATTTTTTTTCATATGTTATTATGGAAAAATGCTACATGCTTATATAAAATTTTCAAGCTTCTAATAAATCAGTTATGAATACAAAAAGTTTTATTCATTCAACTGTATCACTATTGAAATGGCACTACTAACTAGAATTTATTGTTAGATTGTAATAGCTCTCTGAATTTATAGAAACAACAGGTTTAGAACCGCAACTTTGGCTCGTTTCGAATTCATTAAAACGACTGGCCCCGTCGTATACATTTATCACGAATTACACTAGACCGCACAATGTTATATACGTATTGCGCTCATTGAACGTGCGCAATGTTGAAATTACACGTTACATGATATATCGCACGATCCACTGAATCTATTATGAGATATAGTTATCCATTCGCGGTAGGTTATTCGTGATGCGATCCTAAATCGCTCGTTAAATAAAATCTCTCGGTATCGTTTTATTTATGCATATTACGTTTTTGTGTAACACAAAAGAAAACACTTATCTTGATTATAGAATATCTACATGTATGCATTTAAATTGCGGATAAGTTTGTTTAACCATATGAATTTTATTGAGTGAAGTAAAGCTACTTGTGCTTACATAATTGAAGTCATGAGCAGAATGAACGGAAAGCAAATATCCGATTAAACTAATCGAAAACTTAAATTGTTTACAGAAATATCAGTTAACTTTATAAGTCTCTTTATAACTCTTTATAACTCTTTCATTTAAATTTTGCTAAAACGAGTAAAATAAATTGAGTAAAATAAATTAATATAACGTAGCAAAATAAACATTAAAAATACAGTCTCTGATTTTTTAAAGAATAAAATTAAAGTTAAGTTTCCTAAGAATAAGATTGTGACGATGAGAAAGGAGCATATGATGGAAGATAAAATCTTCTTGAAGGAATTTTAAAAGACGTAGAAGTCATAGAGTTTTAAAAGACGGACAAAGTCACGAAGTTCGCTAGATCCCATCGATCCCTTCCAATTTGCGAAGATTAAAGATCAATTAGACCCCGTATGAGCAATGACGGTACTTCATTTTAACGAAGTCATAGGTCCTGGGATACTAATGAATCCGGCGATTAGTTAGCAAGATATGTGCATAAGCGTTACAAAATTCAACAGCAACGGATATTGTTACATCGTCCTTTTTTTCTTTTCTTATGATACTCCCAGGAAGCGTATGAATATATCCGGTAATTAGTTGACAAATTAAACATGCTATCATTAAGAGGGTTAAATTACTGCTAGAAGACAACCGCCACTGATCATTGGTATTAAATAACCGTTTTATCTTGACTCCACTGTGTTCGAATTACAATAATCATTAAAAACGCAGAGTGTTTTGCATAATAGTCACAATTGGTAATTAATATGACCATAATTATTGCTTTCCTATATAATATAATACAATATATTTGCCGAATATGCATTTTACATTTGAGAACTTAGAGAAAGGCGCACTGTTGGAAATATTGCTAGAATTATTAATTTGCAATATAAAAAATTAAGTCTCTTCCAGTCTTTTTGACAAATTCTTACATATAATAATAATAGATTATCTCATTTTAATCTAATTAAATATTATTAATTTTTTTGTTTTATAATGGCTTAAAATATAATAAATGTATTCTATCTTAATATTGGTACATTAATACCAATGGCATATTAATATATCAAATAATAAAAAACAATATAAGTCATATATAAAAATAGTATATAATAAATTCATTGTGTTTAAAAGTAATATATAATTTTCAAAAAATTTATATTTATTCCAAAGTGTGCGTGACATTTACTGGCATTGTGAAAATTATTTTTATGTCGACGAAAAGTGCGTGCACAATGAATTATTACATGGGAATAAATCAGTCGAGGAATAATTTCGCCGTGTTCATGATGAAATTTTGCGGCCACTCGACGAAAAACAATGCAGAGAGAAACGCGTGTTTCTAGCATGTTTCACGATGCTAATAATAAAAATGATAATTATAAAATATTGCATGGTGGTAATAACGTGATACTTTGTAATTCACAACAACGCATCCGTTGCCAATCGAGATTAGTAAAAAAAATTTGTCATATATAATGAAATTAATACATTAACGATGACCGTGTGAATTTTATATATTCAAGGATCTCTATGTTTTTCAAACAATGTGTTTTTCTTATGTCTTAATCAACTCGTTAAAGCCGTTTTATTGCTACTCTACACATATGTCTTGTGATGATTAAATCCGCTAAATGTTTGTGTCAAAGAAAACATGCGTGTGCGTAAGTACAGGCATTCGCGAGCCTTTCCATAACGAAGCAGTGATCGTATATATTGCGATGCGTTCTGTTCTATTTAGTTTGAAATCTTCTTTTCTATTATTTTTGTGAAATATGACTTTTTTAAAATAATAATGTTTCTTTAAATGTTTCTTTAAATAAATAATGAATTAATTTATTACGAAATCTTTTTTAAAGCATTATGTATTTTAAAGATATATCAGGTGTATAGCTTCTACAAAAAGTGAAAGTGAAAATTTATAAACAATTATTAAGAATCTTTATTTTAGACCATACATGTGAGAAACACAATCAATATTAGAAATTTAAAATGCCCGGTCGAAGTTGGATCTTCATTGCTTTAAAAATGTTCGGAAATTTATATAATTTAGAAATTTATACTTTTGTATAAGAATATATAGATATTGTGCATTAGACGCCCATTTGATGTCCATCCGAAAAGTTTAGAGCGTCTTTTGAATATCCAATGAGTGTCCATGTCATTAATATCCCCTTAGGATGTTTAATGGATGCCCAATGTGCATCCATTTTTTATTTAAGGAATTTAAATCACTGCCAATTTTTTTGCATTACTTTCAAATACAATTTAAAAATCTGTAATTTTTCATAATTTTTTATTTTGTTAAAAAGTACGTAACGTATACTTAAGTGTGTACTATCCAGTAGAATGTTCTTGCTTTAAGAGAATACATTCCTATATAGATTTTCGAATAATCTGCATGCAATTGCTCATTCGTGCTTCATGGAGCGCGACTCGCCAGCACCGTAATTCGTATTCAAATTCGCGTTTTCCTCCGCGGGGATTCGATCGAACGTGGGTGAAAAGATGGGATGTTTCTCGAAAAAGAGGACCACGTGCATCGCGTGTTCGTAATCGGAGGCCACGCTTCTTCACGGAAGATGCAATGCGCCTCGAGCGCTTACTTGCGCATAACTTCGCGAACTGTGCCTCCCCCGATAGAGTGCTGCGCATCGGCTTAAGTACTGTTAACAGGTTGACTGTCGTACTGGAGTCATAGAATGTTTCGCCGGCAGCGTATCCGGGGATAAACGCGAGCCTAATGAATGCCTGTTCTGTTTTCTCAATTTATGCACCGTACGCTCGAAAGCCTTCTCCCATCTGCGGCCGCAGAAAAGCCACACATGAGAATGATTATAATTGCCGCAAAACGCGCGCGGTAGAGATTCTCGGAGCAGTGATTAAGTGGAGCTGATCCTTGGTTTGTTATGTGATTAATTGTAAGAGCTCGTTACGCGCCGGCAGTATTGCAAACGCGCACTGCATTCTGATTTTTTTATTTTACAAAAAGTTCGTTATGTCGATTATAATGTTATGGTTTCATAAATTCATTTGAATTTTTTTGATGTTAAAAAATCTTTTTATTTCTTCTTTTACACTGAGGTCAATCTAAAGTTGATAAATTTTCCTAGTATGGAGTAGAATAATAAAATCATTTATTTTCAGATATTTAATTTGATACACTAAGATTTTATAAATATTAAGAATTAATATAAATGTTATGTTAGATAAATGTTATGTTAGATAAAAAAGATGATAGATAAATTTATGTTTCAACATTGATATTGGTTGTACAATCTAATAATTATGCTTATAAATGCTTCATCATGATAATGTGTTCAGAAATGGAGTCAAGATTTGAAATCTGTGACCTCGTTTCAAGTATGAGGCGTTTCCCCTTCAAGTACCACCTCTGTTAAACAGACTCCTCATTTATAATATCGTGTCTTAACGAGGTTAATCGCTTGAGAAGGTTCTTGCGACTAATTGATCGACGTCGACAAAAAAGTCGGTCGCAAAAAGCATGAAATGGCGTTGGTCAATGATGCTTCCTTTTTTAATCAGCCAAAATGATCACCGCAATAATTGGAGCCTTTTTTTGCTGTGTTTCAGAGTGACTTTGAACCCCAATGTCACGTGTTCCGCACCAAGCAATTGCGCAAACCACGACCATGTCATTTGTGCCACCAGGCGGTGATCAAGCAAGCTTCCTGCTGCAGAGGTGAGTCGATAACATCATTCCCTTCAGGGCAATGAAGAAGTGGGTAACAGCTGGCTCTCGTCGGTAGTACTTTCGAATCAATCGTTGATACGGAAGCTTCTGAGAGTGCCGATTCAAAACAAAATCGCTGTAGGGATGAAACTCTACATTTTTCTTTTTATTATTATTATTAGCGTTATTACTGGTATTACGTTTCATTGCCCTGCTCTAGATTACACGAGATGATTACTACGATTAATGTAGATGCACTCTCGATCATACGCACGTTTGTGTACGCGCGTGAAAGTTGGGTCGGGCTGATCGCAGCTGTATTTACTAGTAGGTAATTAGCATGATTGTAAGTTAACATGCCGCGTAGATTGAAGAAGCGATCATAATGCTTACAATAATGATGGTTTTAATGACTTGCAACGTGCGCTAATGATCAAATAAAACAAAGTTACTTATCGTCTAATTAAAATTTATTTAAGTATAAATCTTACGACGTAAATCCATCTATAAAAAACTAACTAAACTTAAATTTATCTGTAAAAATTAATATCGAATAAAAATTAAGACTGAAAAATCTATATTCTATAATCATTGTGTTACCTATTTACATTTTTTTTTTTCAGTGTGCAAGTACATCTGCCACAAGACATGTGAGGACAAGGTACGTAATCTTATTTATGGGTATTCTTTTATATAATTGCGTTCGGTTTCTCCAGCGTGACAAATACGAGCGAGCGTTCCACAAATGCAAACGCGACGATTAGTCTGTCATGAATATGTCACTTCTCCTAAGCACGACATTTGTAATCAAGACGCTCCTTCTTGGAAGGTTTATGACAGACTGGAGCAAAGATCACACTTCCACGTACACCATGAGCCCCTCTCCTCCTGAACTGCGATACTTCCTGGTACTTAAACAAACCCTTTGGAAGATGCGTTGAGCCGAGACTCAAATTGATAACGATTATGTGCATCTATTTTCGATTTTTGTCACGCATAAACAAGAAACATTGTGATTTTAGTATGTAAAATTGTATATTTAATTTATATGTAATTTATTTATTTCTGTGTTATATAATTTACAAAGGGATATTATAATGTAATTTTATTTATATAGTTAACATAATCTACATAATATATATATATAAAGATTCCTGTATACTCACTGTGCCATATTGTGACGTCAAAAGCGAGAAAAATACATAAAGAAAATTAAGAATGAAATTAGGCTCTAAAGAATATAAATAAAAAACTTATAAGTACTTATAAAAGCCAACTATTTTGTAATTTTTTTATAAAGAAAATTCTTGCAAATTATATTAAAATATACTTTTTAATAAAACCGTATTTACAATTGTTAAAATAGATCTGTAAAATATATCGAAAATTATTTTTGTATTCCGATAATTTATAAATAATCATATATTTAAAACTGAATTATGTTTAACTAGGAAACAAAACAAACTATATATGATGGCTGTTAAATTGAGATTAATTGAAATATGATTTTATTTCATTCCGAAATAAAAGAAGAGTTATTGAAGTATTTTACGAGTATACTCTATCAAATGCAAATTTTTTTATGAAAAATATTTCTATTTTAACATATTTTGCAAAAATTTTCCTTATGTGTTTTCTCGCTTCTAATGACATCAATCTAAACATCCATGATGAATGGTTAGGAGCCTTAAGTCTCTGTAAGTATCTAAGATAATAGAAAGCTGGCGATAATAAGAAAGCTATAACAAGCATCAAGAGATTTAATATCTCTGTTAACGTCACATAATTTCGCAGTACCTCCTTCTTTCGCAGTAATAATCATCTCTCTCACGACCTAGGGGTCGATGACGCGATAACAAAATAGCGCGGATTAGTGATTAGCTTCCATCATTTTTCATTTGTAGTGGCGGAGTTAAACCTCCGTCGTACGCTTTAATCCAAAATGTACGTCGATATCTTAACTGATGAGATTCTTGATTCTCCGAACAGTTCTTCACTCTGATGTCTCGACCAGGCGGGCGTGTATGTACGCCGGTTTCATGTATATGTACTGGTATGTGCGTGTGAGCTCCTTACGTGAAATGCTGTGTGGGTTCAGTCACCGGACGGGCAGGGCACGAGCCTTACTTTTCCTTACCTTTCTCGTATCTCCAAGTACTCCTATGTCACGCTCGCTCATGAGAAGAGCCGAATGTACCCGTATGCGCGTCTCCAGCACGCGCTTGTATCAGGTCTGACTCTTGTAAGTGTCGACGAGTGGATGAACGTTGCCGGACATGGAGAGGAACGTGCGTCAGACACGAGAGGTGCATGCCGAGTGCAGGCAGAAGAGCACGACTTCCTCCGGTAAAACCAGCGGGTGCGGTCGTTCCGCTTTGTTGCGGCACTCTTTGCCGGAAAGGGCAGATTAATCCTGTCGTTACCTTAAGATAACGGTGGATAAGCGTTCAGGAAGCGTAATCCTTGGCTCATGCGAATGTTGTCAGATCGTATAACGCGAGGGCGCGCGGTTACCCTCATAGGCTAACAAAAAGCTAAACGTTATTAACATTATTTCCGGCAGGAAATCACGCTCGTGTGGTTTATGTACTTTGGGCTTAAACATTCATTTCAATTTATATATAATTGACAATCTGTAGGATAAAATTTGTTATTACGAGTCCATGTCGCGTCCACGATTCGCGCTAGACTTTCTGTCTAGGTCTTTTGATATTTAGTTTTGTAAAAAAAAATGTAAGCATAAAATAAATGATCATATATGGATATATGATTACGCAGTTTAACAAAAAATTACTTTTTTCCTTTTCAAAATGTCATAATACATAGCCTAAAAATTTTTGTACTGAATATGAATATCAGAAAATTTGAGGATATTAGGATTTTTAGGATAAAGTGATTAAAAACTTGCTCCAATATATACTATTACCTCAAATCTAAAAATCCTGATGTGCTACGCAAATTCTGTTAAAGATATTGTTTAGTGTAATAAAATATTCAGGATATATATTATAGCACTTTGAAGAGAAAAAAGTT
>Ga0157364_1002289_pt1 | contig 17656 bp, 11 predicted proteins | sample AttsexASBM2_FD_111476 | JGI IMG/M metagenome (GOLD analysis project Ga0157364, IMG submission 111476) | Fungus gardens microbial communities from leaf cutter ant in Ribeirão Preto, State of São Paulo, Brazil - Atta sexdens ASBM2 | ecosystem: Host-associated > Fungi > Mycelium > Unclassified ... | reverse complement strand
TTTGCGCGAAATGCATCGAGTTTATAGCGAAAAATTAAACGGCGGTTTTTATGTTTTTTATTAAATTATTTTAATTAAATAATATCGATACTACGTAACGTCACGTCTGTAATTTCTCGCTAATTGAACAATTTTGAAATTGTATAATAATAATAAACTATTGTTGATATATGATTAATATAAAAATTACTTTGTCACTAAAATTCTCGGTTATTAAAATCAAGTTATGGATGTACAACAATAAATGTCATTAGACTGTGAATACACAATTAAGTAAAACCTTATTGAGCTAGATTTTAGTGCTTAAATAAATGTTTTATATCTACATAGTTCTGTAAACTACGCGTTGAATTAAATAATTTTCGGTCTTGAAACATATACATTAAAAAATTGTCGTGTTGTTATACAAATATAATGTTTAAATTAAGGTCTACTCAAACGAAAATAATATGCATGATTTGCTTTCTCTTCAACTTGAATTGCTTATTTTTAGTTACATTGCATTATAGTTACTTAGCATATTCTAGACAATTATAGCCCCCGACGTTTCTCTAATTAGAAGTCGTTTTTACATTTACCAATATACTTATATGAATGATTAATAGAGAAATGTATAATACAAAATACTCTGTAAGAACATCAACAGAACCTAACTTTTCTATTATTCCTAAAAATACATTTCATACTGTTCCTTTAATATTTCATAAATAATCAAATTTTCAGCAAATTCTCATGTAAACTATTTTTCTTATGAATAAGATAGTTAGAGTTTACTTTGCATAATAACTTTTGTAAAACTGGTATGTTTACTTGTACAAGAATATGAGAATTTTAATGACTAATTTGTTTGAACAATTTCAAACTACTTCTTTTTTAATTAGCAATAAGAAATCAAAATAATAACTTTTGAAAAATTAACACTAAAATATTGTACAAATTAAGCTTCTTGTTTATTGTATATCTCGAATTAATAATACCCTTTCTTTCTCTCTATTGATATTTCAATATTTGAAAAAATTTAATTTATTATTTTATACTTTTGACTTTTTGATAATTTTAAGTTAATGCCTAGATAATTATTATTAAAAATTGAAATGATAGGCAAGCTTGCAATTTTTTTAAAATTTATCTTCAAACTTTCATCAAAGAATTTATTATAAAAATTAATAATAAAAGATATTTGGAAAACTCATATTATATTTATCGAATGATTTATATATTATTGTAATTATATAATAAAATAATATTTTCTATCAAAATTATAAAGTTTAGTAGTATTTCTATTGTATAAGAGTCATTTATAGTAACATTAATTATCATTAATAAATAATTTTTTTAATCTTTATTTTATTTTAAATAATTTTTTATTAAATTTGCTCTTATTTATTTATTATAAGTTCTCACACCTTTATTTGTCACAAGTTACTGAATATAAATTGTGTTTATGAAAGCAATTATTTTATTAATGTATAACACATAGCCCAGTGCGGTTTAATCAAATTATATACTGTTTCTACCTCACAGCAATGATGCAGCAGTTAATGTGATAAATATATTTCCATATTACAATCGCAGTTTATTGAATTTAATCAAAATTCTGCTACATATAATAGCGTCCATATAATTTCTCTAATAATAAAAATATTATATATTGAATTTATAAAAAATAATATACAAAAATGTTATTTAATATTGTAAATTGTTGTAATATTTTTATGTACAATATTATTACGTTCTTAATTTTTTCGCAAAAATAAACTTTCAAAATTGAGTGTAAAATAGAATTCGGCCATAAAATGTCCCTTAATTCATTTTCTTTTAGTGTCATATTTTTAGTCGTTAGACGCGTCATAGTTGTTAAAAATAATTAAGAATCAATTCTTCAGCAAGAATGTCGAATTTATTAACTATCGAAAATCATCATTTTGTAGAACGTATTTATAGGCCAGCTGCCAAACTTACGACAAAAGTGTTGTTGCACCAAGAATAGCAAACATAATTTCTACATCGATTGCAAAATATCGCAACGTAATATCCAGCGCATAGCAATTTCGCGGCAATGTTGTCGAATGAAGATTCAACATTTTACGATTAATTCCAGTAATAGCACAACTTTCCGTACAACGTGACGACCAATGATAACTGCAGCAAAATCTAATTTTCGGAAGCTTTAGGTAAACGCTAATGATGTTTCTACATGCAATGTTGTTAGTATGATTGCTTCATAAGTTTTAATGGTCATATTTTTCGTATGCTACGTGAATAATGTGACTGTGGTTAAAATTGGATGACATATATGTAGCGACATATAGCGAGGCATTTTATCCTTATAAACTTTCAGTAATGAATTGCATAATTCATGTGTATTAATAATAAATATTAGTAATAAATCAGAAAAGAATGTCATAATGTTTAATTTGATTATGCTTTAACTTATAAGAGTATTTATAAATTCTCTTTCTTAATGTGGGATATATTTCATTTTATATATAATTATTATACATAAATATTTATTCTTAATTTAAAAATATATTATTTTAAATTAAACACTTTTTTTATATATTAAAATTGTTTTTTTTTCTAGATTGCTTAATTCATAACATAAGTAAATTAAAACTCGTTTGTGTATATCAGTTCATCATTCGATTAAATTTCTAATAATGGTAAATCAGAAAATCGATTTAATTACATTTAGTTTAATTTTTTGTTCATTTATTATTTTCGTGAACAAAGAAAAAAGCAGCTTTCGTATTTCATCAAAAAACAATAGAGTCTTAATATCGAATTATAATAAGAATTATAATGAAAGATAATTAACGGATTTTTCATAGATAGAGTCGATAGAGTTGATCTTTTGATGATTCAAAAGATGCTATTAATTAATTAAGATGTATCGAAAAATAAAGCAAAAAGAATCCGTTAATTATCTTTTATTTAATTTAATAACACCAAAGATATAATGTATTCAAATATTGTAAGACTGAATGCTTCTTGGATTCTGCATTGCGCATTCGTAGAATTCGCTCATAGAATTCAGTCCCAGTCTATAGAATGTGTTCTCAACTCTATTACATTTCTCTTCCATTACTACTGTGAGGATTTGCAATATATTTCTATTATATGATGCGTCGCAGAAAATTTCATAACATATTCAACGTTTGCGTGAAAACGCGATGTCGAATTGAAAGATTGCTCCACGATTTATTCGAGATCGTCTTCTCGCTTTACATATGAAGGCTTTAAATCCACTCTCTCGAAATTTTCCTTAACGTTGAAATTCTAGCAACAATATTACATGAAAGATTGTTGATAGGATTATGAAAAAATCATTATTAATTAGAAATTAATTAGAGTAGTATTCGTGGTTTTACTTTCATCTACAATTCTGGGACGATGAAAGACACATTTTTCCTTCGAGAAATACGAAAGTCTCATTTATCTATATATTCTCATAATTCACGATTAAAATTTTTTTCGGGGTACTTCTTTTATTAGTCGATGCTAAAAATAGAAGATATTCTCGTGTAAGTGAGATATTGGAACAAGATAAACGGAACTTGGAATCCAAGAATCGTAAAAAGAAATGGCGTACGATTCACTTTCACGACATCCCGCTCTGGACATCATACGTATAATGTATTCTCTTTGAATTCCATTATTCACATCCGTCTCAAAGCAGCTTCTCGTAAAATCAATTGCAAATACGCATTTATAAATACGATGTCCCGCTTCGACATTTGTTCCTAGTGACAGTTACGATCGGTAGTGATTATTCATTCAGCACGCGTGCTAGTAGGATAGCGAGAAAGTATTTTGGGACAAGTATTTTCGACGTCGCACGACGGATTTGATTACGAGTGGAGCTTTCAACAACAAGTTTCTACTTCGTTTGTCTCAAGGACTATTAGAAAGAGCTAATATATATTAATTTGTAAAGATTTTAAGTAGTAAACACACACACTAGCAAACAATGATAATATTAATCCTCCGAGTCTCTAATATTAAAATCTACAACAATCATTTGTCTGTGGGAGCTCTATTTAATTTGATTTAATGCCCATTTTTACCAATGTAGATTAATTTTAATCTCAATTCAACTAACCTTTCATTTTTTTCTAATACCTCCAACTAGATGAACCGAAACTAAAATTAATCTACATTAGTAGGAACAGGCATTTAATCCTGCTACTTATTTGTATGTAGTATAATATACCTGATTTTTTTCTAATGTATTTTCATTGTTTATAATATTTCTATCGATAAATATACATACAGTAACCATTACTTTTCTTAATATCTAGCAATTTAATTAAAAATAATTCTTTACAATATTTTCATTTTTATAAAAAATATGAACATAAATCAAATTGAATTGGCTCTGCCATATCCAAGTGTATCTTTTCTGTAGTGTGACACAAAAAGAATTAATTCCAAGGAATTAAAATGACATAATTCATATAAAAAAGAGTGTATAAATACTAAATTTATTTTAATAACAATAATTCAAATTTGAAGATGTGACACAAAAGATATATAATTGAATGAGTTCAATAGATCTAATTTCGGAAGGTTAATACTCCGCTTCGTTCCTTTAATACATAACGGTAAAGAATGATTAAAAGAGAGAGAAAAAGAAAACTTATATATTATGATTAGTACTTCTTATATATGAACTGACTTCAAGGAAGTTGTACTCGTTTTAAAAGGTATATGCTTTGGGCGGTAGCGTTGTTATAAATTTTTTCGAGACGTTAATGTGTTTCTTCTGAGAAAGTAAACGAAGCATATTAGTTAAAGCGCGCGCGTTAACCCAGAAAATAACGCAGGTGAAGAAGGATGGCGATTAAATGGACGTGCCGAGGACGTCGGGGATGCGATTAATATTCATTCGCATGGCCTTTAATGTTCTTGTTTTTCAAACGATCTCGTCTTATGTGCCTGCCATCAGTAATTAGCTTACTCAGTACAAGACGGTAAATCAACCTGCTAACGGATAATCCCTCGAGACGAGCCGCTCGTTACGTCACGCATTCGCAAATCTACATCTACATCTAATCTTGTGAAATTAGGTTTTGAAAGAAGAGACTTTAAAGTTATTGCCTCGTAAGTCGAATGCAAATAAGAAGATAACAGAAGATAGGAGTGTGCCTTGTTTTCCGATTTAACTTATCAATAGAAGATTCTCAGCATTTGTTCTTTCCCCTCGATGTTTTCTCATTTGACATTTGATTTTTTTCTGAATTATAATAATTCCATGAATCTTGATACACAAATAGATATTTCTGACAACCATTATATGGATGTCAGTAAATATTTAAAAAATAATCACACATTTATAATATCAAAATAAAATAAAAATTCTTATAAAAATATATCTCGAAATATTAACTTTTAAATAAGTACGTAATTTAGAAAGAGAGAGAGAGAGAGAGAGAGAGAGAGAGAGAGATACTCAAATTGATAAATGAATGACTCTGAATATCCCTCCCAAAATTTATTGTAATTTTATAGTTCTTACCAGTATATTAAAATTAGTATGTTAAAATTACATTATCCTGATGAGATAGACGAATATAAAAATAATAAACTTTAAGACTTTTGGGCACCTGAGTAATACTTTTTATTTTTCTTTTTCAGAATAAGAAAATTAAATTTTTAAAGAAAATTATGCTTGGGATGCCGTGACTATCGATCTTGTAAAGATTAATTGTATTCTAGTTAAAAGCAATTTTAAACCTTATTATGTAATTGTTTACAATTTTATATATTCACAAATAATAATTTACATAATAATAACGTTATTCTCCACATATAATTGTCTCAAACAAAGAGCTTGTTGCACATATTACACATTAATATTAATAGCTTAATTACAGAAATGATTGCAAAAGAAATAACATATACCTGACGATATTCAGCAAATAAGATTTTAAACTGAGAAAAGTATAATTTATTACTAATTTCATTACGTATGATTCCATTGTATGTGTTACTCTGAAATTTAATTTAATACTGACCAATTTAATGCTGAAAATTACTATTTCGACATTTTGTTTTTAATATTCCAGTATTCAATTTTTGGAAAGGTTAAATCAGAATTTACAAAATATATTGAAATTACGAAAGCTTATCTCAATAGAATGTGAAAAAAGATTTGTCACATCTAAAATCGAAAATTTTCCTTTTCAAGCCCTATTGAAAATTGGCAGTGATTTGTAGCATGAAGACAATCCTAACGATTTATATGTCATTCTTTATAATATTCGAATACTGAATTGTGGGTTTATCGGTGATTGCCAATTGTATACTAGTCTGTCTCCACCACTCGTGTCCTCTCAATCAAAGATTGATCGCCCTTACGCGTGTGACGCATCGTAATTGCATGTGTCGAACTTTGCGATATATTCTACATCGATTGTTACTTTTTACGAGCGCTCGTTCACAGGGAAAAAAGGAACGGCTGGTAGTGGAGAGCAAACGAGAGTCAGGTTAGGAAGGGCGAGCTTTACGAGGATGGAAGTCGGATTTATCAGACGATGCATTAACTGGTAAAGCTTTCAGTCAATACGATATAAATGTTACGATAAAGCAATTTTGAATAAAAATCGCTTAGAATTCTTCAACATTGGTATTTTTGATAACAAAATTGCTATAAGATTTTTTCATTTGTAAAGAAAATATTTTTTATATAAAAAGTTTACTTTTCTGTCGTTTAACTTTCAACTATAGCTACGAAAACTACATTTAAATTTTAAAGCATCTTATCCAAAGTACCTACAGAATATAAGTAAACATCTGCTTTAGAGGAAAATCTAAATTTTTTTATATCTACAATTTAAATCTTAGTACTAATCGTACAACATTATATTTAAAATTTTGACTTCATTGTTGTAGTCAAAGGTTAATCTCAAATAATTTAGTTTATACACATTTCACTGATTGCTTTCTTAATAAAAATAATTATGATGATATTAGATATTTTAATTATAAATAGCGGAAAAAATACAAATATTATCATCATTGTAGAATTACAAGAAGTAATAAAAGGAAATACGAAAATCCAAGAAACTTCATAAATTTCATCTTACTAAAAAATTATTACTTTCCCTTTTACATAAAAAAAAATCGGATTAAATGACCGAATTTTTGCAAGTGAATTAATCATTATAAATCATTATAAAATCTCGAAAACAATTTACACACGCAGTTAATTTAACTATGAAATCTCGCAGTCGTAATATTCCTCGAATTTATTTTCTACCGTTGTCACGACTGCGAAGGGTTGTGGTGACGATGACGCAAACTGAATGCCGTCATTGCCGTCCACAGTGACCTCGTAGTAGAGAATAAGGGCATTGTTGACACCGCGCATTTACGTAGATTAACTCGTTGCATTCGAAATCGAAGCATTCACGTACATCGCAATATCTCACTTCCTTTATTATTACTAAATAAGAGAGAGAGAGAGAGAGAGAGAGAGAGGGGATGAAAAAGAAAAAGAAAAAAATCAAATATAAAAATTTTTCTACATTTATATTGATAGATGAAACAAGACCGAAAGAAAAACTTTAACAAATCTTATTTCACTTTTACATCTTGGATAAAATTCTTGTAGAATTTACGAAAGAGAAAGTTTAGGGAAACCTTAAGCATCTCTAAGTCCAATGAGAAAAGCATCCGAAGAAATGTTTCCGTTGGTCGGATAACGACGCTCCAAGGAGAATCCTAGTAAAAACTTCTGAGAAGCAATTAGAAATTCTCGAGTTGGAAGTCAAGAGTAAGGTCGTCCTTGCACTCGTGCATTGTTCTTGCTGTTGATTATATGATCTCCAATTTCGTTCCTTTTACCAACTCCTCAAATTCTTTTTATCAAAAAATAAAGGTGTTTTTGCAAGATTTCATATTCATTATATAAGCTACGTGAAATAGTTGCTAAAAAAAATCTGTATTAAAGCCAAAGAGCTATAATTCCTATTTCAATAACAATTTCATCAAATCATTCAATTAATTTAACATTTATCAGTTATTTTTATAATTTGTTTCGTAACTTACATTATAATTAATAATGCTATCATTATGATATCTAATTTGCTTTTGTTTTAGCAGAAAAGAATAAAAGTAAAATATAAAAATACGTAATTTTGGGCTTTTATATGCCGTAACATCAATACTTATACAATCAATTATTAAAAATTAAATAATTTTATAAATTAAATTTTAGAGGTACAAAATCCTTTAGAAAGTAAATGTTAATAGAATTTTAATTTTAATGACTGAGATATTTAGTATTAAAATTAAAAATTACAGCAAATTGAAGATACAAAATTTTGAATTGTTGTTATAGAAAATAATGTTGTTATTAAAAAATATTATCTTAATAATTAATGTAAATTTTACGCAATATTTTCTGTAGTTCAATAATCTATATATTATAATTATTTAATTAAATTAAAATGTTGAAACGATAAAAAAACGTTTAAATTATAAGCAATTGAATGTGGATAGTAAATTAGATTTTAAATACAATTAAATAAAAATTTTATTCTTAAATTTAAGTACGATTTAAGAGCTCTTTAAAAGTACAGATTCAATCGGCTTAATTATTTAATATTAAATTATAAAAGTTCAGTAATAAATGATAATTCTTTAAGAAATTTTCCTTAAAGAATGATCTTTTTCAAATTTGTTCAACGAGATATCCTACATATATAGAACGGAAATGAAACAAGTTGTTGTAATCTGCAAAGATGTATACAGAAATATAAGTGCGCAAAGAGCCAGCTTTTTAACGCTTTCACGAACTTTTCTCATCCTGACAACTCTTGAATGGCCGACTTTCGTTTTCTGTAGAAAATGGTGTGTCCCTGTTACGCAGAGGGTACTGATGACATGTTTCTCCGGACTGGACGCAAATGTCGAGTACACCGACAATCCGCTATACCGTCGCTAGGCGATGACACGTTTCAACACTGCGGACAAATTCCAGCTTCTCTCAGTCATCCCATGTTAACACATGAATGTCCAGAGGCGCTCTTGAATTACAAAGAGTGGCATTGCTACCACGATATTGTTGCGTTGTTGCAACAACTATAGAGAATCTTTCGCCAAAAGACTGATGAAATTATAAGTTCAAGGGTTATCTCGAAAAGGGATACCGTAAATTACGTTTTCGATACGAGTTTTAACAAGACTGACTAAAATAGAGCTAAGAAGAATCATGTTCTGTATATTTGTGTTACCCTGTTTACAAAATATTTTATATATTTAAGGATTATTGTCATTCTAATCACAACTTCTCAGGAAGGATTTATATAAGAATGATAAGACAAAAAATATTCTTGATGTATTTAATCTTATCGCAAATAGTTAATCTCTCAAAACATACGTTACATTACTGGATGTAATGTTTTGTTCATTTAATTCTACAAGTTGCTTTGCGATTGTACAAGATGTTTAAGAGCTCGAGTTTGCTTTAGATGATCTTGAAATAAGATTAAGTTTCCGTTGAGAATTGTACACAATGATTAATACTACGTGATTGTCCAAGTTTTAATGATAATTATGGTAGAATCAGTATGTACGCGTGTGAAACACAATGAACGAGTCGTCGCGACAGGTCTCTATACACGATAGAAACTGATTGACTGATCGATTCAGTCTGCATTTCTCTGCAATCGTACTGGTGTGGAATTGATTCGTAGAATTGGACGTCATGAAAAAAACTATTGAATTTTCCATGATGGAAGCCGAAGTTTTTTTGTCGAATGTAATTATCAAAGGGCGTATAGGTATGGATGGTAGAAAGAGGAGTGCAAGGCTCGCATTTCCCTTATGAGTTTCAAGGAGAGGAAGAGAGAAGAAAGTTCATTTAAAAAGCGTTGTCCCGCTAATTAAAATTTCACTTAAATAATGGTAAAATTATTCCTTTTTATTAATAATGTTATGATTTAATAAAATATATTTTATAATACACATAACATATAAATAAGTTGTTTATATAATTAATGTAATTATATATCATCACAGCTTGTACTTTTTTGACCAGTAGCAAATAATATATTCATTACCTCATAATATATTCATAATAATATATTCATTACCCCTTATTTTATATTTTCTTTATAATCATGTTTATAAAAAAAATTGTTACTTTAGCATTTTCATGCATGTATATTTTATGATTATGTCAATATTAAATAAGTTATCTATATTCGTACAAATACGTACGAATATCTTAATACTGTTTCGGTACTGTTTGGAATTCCTCTTTATAATACTGATCACAAAAGAGAGCATGTACAAAGTAGATATTCTCTACTATTGTAATTTTTTTTTTCTGTGAAAGTATTTCATCGACAATTTTACGTGCAGTAGCAGTATAATATCCTAAGCTTTAAATCAAAGAGAAAACAGGTTTTATTAAATGCTCTCGATTATTAAATGCAAACTAAATTGTTAAATATATTCTGAATGTAAAACATCCTTATTAATAGCAAGCTACTTAAGCGATTCAAAGAGGATTATTGGATTTTCTAGATAGGATGTCCTTCTCGATCTTACCAATACAAACGTGAGTTTAATGTTAATTAATCTCTTCTCGCGGGAGAAATTTTTATAAAATTGTCAAGGACTGTTTATCGCATAAGCTCAAGATTACATCGGAACAACATCTATTTATAGTGGCAAGAAGATGAAATGCTATCGCGCGATTTGCTTCTACACTGAAAAAAAATTTACTTAAATCTTAATACGTATTTTTTTAAATTGTGCTAAGAAAACATTTACTTACAATAAATAAATATGTACTTAATAAAAAAATGTAAGTACTTATTGTTAGAACTATTCAAACAAATATTTATTTTGAAATTTAATATATATATTTTTTCATACATTTCATTATTCTAATTATTGATTCCGGCCAAAGTTGTACGAGAGATAATCTCGTCGCAAAATTTTAATAAACAAAAGTGCGAACTTTTGTTTATTAAAAATATCCGCGAGGGATAATTCTCGTTCTTTGCTTTCGGCGAAGCTTATTCAGAAAGCCAAGATATGTAGCTCTCGCTTTTGAGCGTGAAAACTGCCTTCTTCTACAACAGTAACAAGGCACTTTTACGTTCTGGTAAAACGATGGAACCTCGAGAAGCAAGTCATACCACAAAAAGCTCATGTGCACTCACGCATAACGATGCGCGAGTGAAGCTATGTAGTGAGAATCTCTTATACAGCTCGCTACGAATACGGGTAATTGAAACTGTGGGTGCAAAAGGCCAAAAGCAAGCCTCATCTTCCTGTGTTATTTAAAATAGATAAGCTGAACCATTTTTTAACGTATAAAACATTTTTTGACGTATAAAATTTTTTCTACGAATTTTTTCTACACGCTATTGATTGTAATTTCTATGAACATCCTATTTCTAAAAATTCGATATAATAGAAAGAAGAAGATTTGATCATTTCTTAATTTTATCTCGAGTGTTCGTTAGAATTCTAAAGAAGCTATTTAGAACTTTGAAGAAACTGTTTTGTTTCTACGAAAAACTTTCGCGCTCACGGAAATTGGTATTTCCACTCGAGAATGAAAAATTGTTAGACTTTTTTATTTTCGTTCTTATCGTTTCGAATGTTCATTGTGTTTTTTTTAATATAATATAGAGATTGTAGAGATAGACGTCGAGATTGCGTATCCGCAGCAAGTGTAAACATAGATACAGATAATTAAATGTTTCTGACATTTTTGAACAATTTTACTTAGTTTAAGAAAAAACTTACTTTCGTATTAATTCATGAATTAATAAAAGATTCCAAGTATTCGTTTTTTAGATGGAAATTTTAACACGTTAATAAATTGATCTTTTTTTAATTCAGATACTTTTTGAGATTTCTGAATATCGCTTTAAAAATTCTACTAAAACTTAAATTGATTCTGCTGGAAATAAAATAGTAAGTTATAAATAGTAATAGGAAGTTAAAATAAATTTGTATACAATAAAAATGCAAAGTCCATACCTTTATTTTTTAATCTTTATTTTTTATGTTTAATGTTTATGTTAATGTTTATGTTCATCTTAAACTCTTTAAATAATAAGGAATTAGAAAAACATCAGATCTCTATCATTATATTCTTGAAATTGTCAGAAGAGATAACTTCAGTAAGATTAACTTCACAGAAATTAAATAATCCATTTTCTTAGAAAAATATCAGTTTCAAATTTTTCTCATATAATCTGACATTAGAATGATAAATCAATTCAGAAAAATATATTCTGCTTGTCGATGTATCACTAAAATAAAATTTACGACATTATTCATTACTTATTACGTATGAATTATCTGTAATGGGATTATTAATTGTTGATTTGACAGGGAAAACGGAGTTCATTAATACTTAATGATTCTGAACTATGCCGATGTTAAATCTATTTCTGTCACTGACATTTGCATGCAATGATCGATTGGCAACGGTTGGGCGTCTAGGATATTAGATGTCACCCAGTACTACTCTAGGCTATTGCTGTAATCGAATTAATCCTGTAAGTAGGAGGCTGTAAGTAGGAGGTAACTGATAATACGTACGTTTCAAATCGATAGGTCGATTATTTACAAAAGAAATCAATTGAAAAATGTCCGAAATCGTATTGACAAAAGCATTGAATGCATGAATTTCTTAATTTAAAAATTCGTATTTATTTTGACGAGAATTATGATAACATTGAAAGAAAATCTCTTGTACACCCAATTAAACAAACTGCTTATATCTTTCGAAGGGAATTACAACTGAATGACAATGTATTCAGTGATTTCATTCTAAATGATCGATTCAATGATGATTTTTAAATAAATATTCCATGACTGTTTGATTCTCTTTATTACTATAAAACCTCAAACTGTTTTATAAATATTAATTAATAATTTTTTAAATATGTTATTATTATTAAAAAATATATTATTATTAAGAAATATGTAGTTATTATTAAGAAATTTCAATAATTTCAATAATAATAATTTCAATAATAAATAGCAAAATTATTTTCGTAATAAAACCATAATAGTGTTTTTGCATATTGTATAACAAATCGTGATGAAAATTAAATTGTGATGAAATTAATAAACTTGTATCGAGCATAACATATACCAATAATTTAAAATATGAGCATAAACATATGCTCAACACATTAACATATGCATTGTTATTCATAGTTTAAACAGTATATGCATATTAAAATGTATATATAGATTTATATATAGATTTATATATAGATAAAATTCTTCGTAGTAATAAATTTAATATTCATTTGTGTGACATCTGAAATCCAGTGTAAGATAGACTTATCCTTATATATTAATAATAATGCTGATACAATAACGTTTTTAGTATTTTGTAAAGCTTTACCAACTTTATATACAATTACGCGTATATAATTAACTTGTATATTAAGCTACATTAATTATAAAGACGCCTCCAGACGCTATGGCCAACATTAGCAAATATCATATACATACATGGCATACATAATTATTCATACTGAATATGGTCAGCAAATATGTGCAAAGTTGGTCTATACGTTGGTCACATTATCTAGAGGCGCCTTAACGCTAATATAATAAAAATTTTAAAAATAACAAATAATTTAAGAAGAAAAATAGTATTAAAGAAAAATTTTTCTTATATTAGCGTAACGGTTTAAGGAATTTATAATGGTATTATTATTGTCGATAGAATTAACAATAAAAACGAGTCGAGAAAAGAAACATTTGCGTTTTTAAAGAATTCAATCTATGTTCGCAAAATCTCACGGAATATTACATGTAATATGCACCAACGCTCGCTATTGGTTTTGTTGGCGCCTCTTTTCTTTCTTCTACTCTCTTTTAATATTGACTAAAATTGTCGACAGCATAAATTGCAAAAGTTATTTTATCTCCACATTTGCTTTTAACCAAAAATTTCAATCTTGCCTTTATTCTACTTCAATACTTTTACAAAGAAAAGATTAACTTTATGAGAATTCTTTGTATTCACTGAAGATAGCTCACTAGTTCATAGCGTCAAGAAATATTATACAAATATTATACAAATAATTAAATATTATACAAATTAAATATTATACAAATATATAATCGATAATTGAGTTTCGGATGTATTGTGATATTATTTTTATTATTACATATCATCATTATGTAATTACCGAAGATTTACATAATATAATGATAAAATGCTGAAGTATTTCAGAAGTATGTTTTGATATTTGAAGTGAAGAAAATGTTTGAAATGATGTACCTTAGTGCCTCGACAAGAAGGCGACAAGTATCTGTAGATAAGTATCTAGTGGAATGGCTTCAACAGATTCTTTTATAGAAAAATTGCATGGGAATTCTCATGCTTGACAAAATCTATTTTGCTCACAAAAAAACTGAAAAATGTACTTTCTACAATATATAAATAAAAGAGTATTTTCTATATAAACAGAATTATGGACTATTTAATGCTTCAATGAAAAATTTCTATGAAAAATTAACACAATTAACTTAAAAAAATATCCTTTTTGGAAAATAATTTTTTGTTTTTAGAAAAATTCTGTATATAATTTATATTTATAAATTCTGTAATATAATTGTGCTGTAAAAGTCCACGTATTATCAGGCAGGAAATATTCTTTTGTGGAATAATCATTGATCAAGAATTGATTCAAGAGATGCTTGAAAAAGAAGCATGATAATATTGTACTGTATAGTGAAAGCTTGTTCAAAATTTTACGTAAAAGCGCAGATGCAAACAGTGACCTATTTTCTCGCAAAAATATTTGACTTGGTAGTGAGAACTGTTGCTGGGTGAAGAGAGAAAGAACCAGATATATTATCGATCATGTATTTTGGCGAGATGATTTAGATTTACATTTTGTTATTAAGATTTAATAATACTTAACTGCATCTTTTCTCTTATTTTCTATCTTAATTATGATAACGTTTAATCAAAGATTAATAATTAGTAATAATAAATCTCCTTCTAAATACAATTAGAATCCCCTTTCCTATTCATTCAGTCATTCTATCTCCTCTTATATCATAAAATCGATCAAAGTGGTTATATTATAATAACAGACATAAAGAGCACATGAATATAAAACGTTTAAAATCTATGCTTATCATGCTATAAGATGGCCAAATCATCTAATAAAGCTAAATATAAAACTGAATACAAGATGCCATATTATTGTTTAATAAAGTCAAATGCAAAAAATATATTAGAAAAAGATTTCTTGAACTAAGATCTAGCAACTACAGGCAATTGCAAGAAACTTATTCTTTAATCAAATTTAATAAACTTATATTTTAATTAACTTGTTCTTTAATCAAGTTTAATAAACTTTAATGAGATTTTAATTTTAGATTTGATTGTCAATATATTATTAAGAAAAAAGAATTTGTAAAAAAAAACGTTTGATTAAAGTGACAATGAGCTTTCTAAATAGTTTAAAGAATAAATTAATGAAGTTCCTATGTGTAAACTTGCGCCAAGAAAATATCTACCTCCGTATATTCGCTAAATGGGAATCATCATTAAATGATTGATATAGACTGGACATGCGGTATCCCATGCTTAATGGGCGCGGGTTTCCGAGTGTGTTAATGTTACCACACGCGGCAGTTATCCGACCTAAATGTAATTTACATTCCCTTCGGCCACTCAGAGTTCGCGTATTATTAAAAGCAACCAGTGGCGCGTGTGGAATAATCACAATTATGCCATTTCATAATGAACCGGAAAATCGTTCATTAAATGTAAATGTGAACAAGACAGTATTTCGATCAAGACGCGGAAGAAGCACTTAATTAAATGGAATGGACGAGATATATTCTCACCCTTCGCCTCGAAGAGAATCATACCCTCTGCCCTTTGTGAACACACGTGATAAACTTTATACACCTTGCCACTATATTTTTGAAATATCTTAGATGATGAAGATACGACGTCGAAGATGCAGAAGGAGAGACAAGAGGAACAGCGAAACAGGGTAACTTTATTATAGGTCAAAGTGTGGAAAGTGCTTCCTTTATAGCAACATTCTCCAAAGAATCCTTGAAAATTGGAATTGTTTTGCGACGTCTTATCTTTACCGTAATTTAAGTGTCTACTTCGCTCTGTCATTTCTTTTTTTTTTAGGTAAGTCTTTAATATATAAATTTTAATATAAATAAATTTTTCATTTTTGTCAACGACACTAAAAGATTCTTTATCGAAATGAGACATCATGAAGAGCATAATGAATCAAAATATATCTTCAAAGTTAAGATAAATAACTGAATAAAATCTTATTTAAATGGATCTTGATGCTCTTAATAATATTTCTACGTAAATTTTGAATCAAATACATTTTCTAATTTTATAAACTGTGCGCCGATTACTTAAAACGCAATTCTAAACTGCAGCTGGAATAATAATATCATAAATTAAATTAATCATGAATTTTAATAATAATGATGTTAATGACATCTTAAAACACTGTAAAGAATTTACTGCAAAAATGTATTTAAAAATTTACATAGAAATACTGTATTAAGCACCAATGTCCACTATAACTGAATAAAGTTTTATTCATTTATTTGTTATTCATTTGACAGTTAATTTCCATATATAATTTGATTAATTTATTATTCGGAACTTCTCCGTGGATTGCAGAGCTCGGGGAAACTGCAGTGTCGCCCAAAACCGTGTAACGGGATTATCGATCCTGTGCGATGATTGTTGACTGGCAACCATGTTTGCGACAAAACAGAATTTTCACTGTTTTTTTTTTTAAACATACGCGAGATACAAGGGCAGAGAAATACAGGAATGATAATAAACACAAGATTCTCTGGAGAATCATGAGCGCACGCGTAGGGCGAGCCGCACCTGGATTTTACAACGAGCTCGCATTCCATTAATGCATAATGAGTTAAAAGAAGTTGCGAAATGACACGACCTTATCTTTTTAAATAAGAAAAATACAACGTGAACAGCAAGGCGCTACTATAACATCTGCGACTGTAAAACATAAAAAGAAAATAAATAGAAGAGACAAATTAAATCAAAAGTAATGTATAGCTTAACCAAGAAATATTAGGCACTTATACTTTTTCATTAATTTGAAATTTTTCTACCTGTATTGTTTTCTGTTATCGATATTAATTAATTATACGTACTGATATTATAGATACATAAGTTTAAAAATCCTTAAACAAAGGACGCTTCAAAATTTAGCAAATATTACATAAAGTAATTCTAAAAATGACAACTAGACATTTACTTATAAATAATAAATAATATTTAAAGATTAAATTAAAAAGTCAGATTTGATTATAAAATTAGTGACGATTAGGTATAATATAATCCTTTACATTTAAGCATATTAAAGATACAAATATAAAATATATCATAAATTTTCAAACTAATTCTTCATATCATATCCTTAATCCTTCAATAAATTCTTTTTTCATTTTTTACAAAATAAAAACGCAATGTAATTTATTTTAATTAAAAAATATTTTAAAAAATGCATGATTATAATTGCTAAAAACAGATAACTGACAAAGCGATTAATTATATTATATTATATTGCTAATCACTTTTTCGCAAAGTGATGTATTGATAAATATTTAAAATTATTATTAT
>Ga0157364_1002288_pt1 | contig 17658 bp, 12 predicted proteins | sample AttsexASBM2_FD_111476 | JGI IMG/M metagenome (GOLD analysis project Ga0157364, IMG submission 111476) | Fungus gardens microbial communities from leaf cutter ant in Ribeirão Preto, State of São Paulo, Brazil - Atta sexdens ASBM2 | ecosystem: Host-associated > Fungi > Mycelium > Unclassified ... | reverse complement strand
ATCATTGTCAGTGCTAACCCCTTATTCTCTTTATAATCTTTTACTCCCCAAATCCTTATATTTCGCATCGCCTACACATTCTAAAAGACACTCGAAGTTTCATGCTCGAGAATGTCAACGATTCTTAACCGTGATACAGTTGACGATTCCCCAAGGATTCCTCCAAAAGATGATAGAAAAGTCTAGTTGAAAGCATAGGCTAACGGAAATAAGAGATATATTTTGCTGCTAGGTCGATAGACGATAAATAGAAGGCGAGATGAAATAATGCTAGAATATTGAGATATAAAAACGACGCCACATATGATTGGTTTATTTCGGTAGGGACGTAAATCAAATCTTGAAACTCAACGAATTTCAAAACAATAATACGAGATATGCGTATGTCGATTGTCATATTCACTAACTATCGCGTTATTCGATCAACTATTGTTTAACCTTGGACCACTTGAAGCCGTGAACAGAACTCTTGTAACAGAATTCCTGAAACCGTGCCATCGATTTCCAATTGAGGTGAACGATTTACGTACATTGTGCTCTGACAGCGCACTGCAAGCTTGGATTACAGTTCACGAGATTAAGCGCCTTTCCCTCGGCGGAATTCTCGGGAATCGATTATTTTTTCATTCGAGATCTCTTTCGAGATAGCCGATTCATGCGCAAACTGTGTAAAGCTGTCTGCTATGTTCATTCGCAATGCTGGTTAACAATATATGATATTATATTTTTCATGTTGAACATATATATAGTAAAAATATTTTGTATTTGTGTCTGAAATAGTCCATTCAGTCCTTGTTAAAATTTCGTATTGAATTTTTAACATATTCGAGTATTAATTTAATATAATGTGATTATATTATTTTGATTATAGATTTTGTGTTAAATTAGATATTCAAGATTTCTTAAAAAATAACACATTTTATGAATAAGTGAACAAATAATATAAAAATAATGTTTTAAAACGTAAATTCTAAGATGAATGAATAAAATGTGTTAACATATCATTAATTTTACAATTTACTTCCAAAGTGTGCCATTGTTTTTTATGTAATATTTTTTTATATAATATTTTGTGTTACTTTCTAATATATTTATCTTATGTTAAATTAACACAAACATTTTGTATTATATATTTATCTTAAAGACTATAGACGCCTTCATCTCAGGGTGAAGGCCTGAAAAATCAGGGATTTTTTAGGATTTTTTTTTTAAATATATAATAAAGTCAGGTAATTTTTTGTTTTTGATATTTTTATTCTGTCAGTATATAAAAAAAATTTTTTGTCTCGATTACTAGAATTAAGGCTGCTGTACAAAGAGTAACTTTGAACAATTACTTTTTCCTCGTTGACAATGAATCGACTATATGCGCTGTTTGAAACAAAAAACTAAAAAATTATGATGTAATAAAAAATGTAATATATAGTTATAGCTTACAAAGTCACAAAACGTAATAAAATGATGGACATATGAATTTTTTTGGCCTTTTTTGTTACAAAAAAGTTGAATAAAATTGTAAAATTTTTATTAATTAAAAAATAGCCATGTCCGATAACAATAGAGATAAGTTTTCTGAATAAAATTCAATACCAAGTTAATAGGTCGAGTAGATTTTTTTATTTGCTGTCAACCAGGTTGAAAAAAATGATTTTGAGAAAAAATTTGTTTGAAATTTTACTTTCAGCTTACTATATTACACAAATTTAAATTAAAGTTTAAGTTACTCTTATTCGGCAATCTCTGGACTATATAATAGCTCTTACCGTATCTAAAAAAACATTTCTTCGTCGACGCCAGAAGCAGTTCTAGCGCTTAAGCGACTTTCGTGCGTACAAAAATTGCTACGTATCGTCGTATAAAAACTGCTATATCTCCGTCGTTTCTGAAATCCATATCTCTTTAAAACTTATATATTCTCGATATCTCTTTCAAAATATTACAAAATTAAAAAATTTTTTTTCAAAATTTCATCCTGTCTATAACCTTTAAATTAATACAAAAACTTGAGTGGAATTTTTGGGATACGTGAAATATGTCAAATTTAATACATATTTTCTAACTGTATTAAATATACATTAAAATATGTATTAAATCGCATTCGTTTTCATTAATAGGATCTGATGGCTGTCTCTAAAAATTACAATTTCCAACACACGCGGATATAATTATGAATGCTGCAGCGTATATATTATTCTAACGGATCGTAAAATTCGTTTATGAAACTGTCATCAAGCATTAGTTCAAAATTTCGCGAAATGAATTTTTTCAAAATTTATCTTATCAGTTGGCAAATTGTATTATTTAATTATATGTAGACACTTTTTAATACCACCGAGTGACCTCGGATTTCCGTTTTCATCCCAAGATTCTAGCATCGACGAAGATCTTCTCGCTCCGGGCAAACCTTGGCAGTAATAATTAACATCCTCATCATCGGTGTAGGAGGACGTTCAAATAGATTCCGCGACGGATAGATATACCGTAGTATAACCGAACAGCCTCCAGGCCGTACCAAATATACATACATATACGTACACAAGATCATTTCTAAATGCCTTGCAGCGAATATATGTTGGAACCAAGAAGATCTTCGAGAAGTTTGTGGAATGTACCGTTGCTGATTACACTGATATAGATTTATCAAACGTTTGCGAAATTATCTATGTCAGAATGCGTACCATCGGCTCATTAAATACTCAATGCATTCGGTAAATAGTGCTTTTGAGCGGAACTAATCTGTCATCGATCATACAGGTCGTTAGGAAAAATTATGTTTCCGTGATTGCTATTAAAGTTATCCAAATTAATAAAATAAAAAAAAAAAGAAGAAAAGTCGCGATTCTGAAACGCAATGCGAGAGTAGCTGATGGCGAGAAGTCGCAAAAATGGTCAATGAGTTGGCCAAGTTGGCCCAAACCAATTTAGAAAGTTATACGTTTCCCCCGTCAAAAGACGACAATCCGCAGAAGTTGGACAACCGTGTAAAGGAACTTTTTAAAGAGCACAGTCGTTTGTCACGGTATATGACAAACTCTCTTCGAAAGTTAACGCAGATGATAATCAATTTAATTGTTACACGAGCCAGAGGTGTATCCGCGAGATGTAAAGTCGGTGTATTTTTATTTCGCTTTAATTTAAACGTTCGTTCCAAATGTATTTTAGGGAAATAAAAGCATTAACATAGGAATTTCGCAATTGATCGAATCCGTTTAGACTGTCGTCAAAATTGAATTGTTCAGCTCAACGGCCACACAACGAAATTGGCCGTGAACATCCGGCGTAACAATTTTTCAAACGCGATTCACACGGTTGAAACTATTTTTATCATTTTAAACGCATGATGAGAGAGAGAGAGAGAGAGAAAAAAGAGAAGAGTTTTTATGCCATCTATTATCTTTATATCGATGAATATGTGATATTATTGGTTAATTTATTAAGTTTTTTCTACATTTCCATGTCGTTTTATGTGATATTTATAATCTCAAGAAAGCTATGCACTTTTAAAGCGAATTCCTTGCAATTTCGCATCGAATGAATTAAATGTAAAGCGAATCTGCATATATCCATGATTGTATTACAGACATATACGCACTACATATGTACGTACGGAACAAACAATAAAGATCTACAGTCGAACTTCCGGGTGCATGCATAGTTGTTCTAGCTGTACAGACGGAAGTTCGTGCGCGTCGTCAGTGAAATTGGCCGAAAACTTTCGGCAATTTAGCATACGCGTACGAGTAATTCACTCGCGTTTGTCCCGCGTATTGACCTCGGAAAATGTGTATGCAGTATCGTGAAATGCAACGAAATGTCGACGTTGAAACGCGGTCGACAACGGACATACAAAACGGGACCGAAAAATCGCGCGATACACACACCAGTGCGCATCAATACTTTCCTCGCTTCCGGTTGCGTCAACCGAGACACCGATAATGAATGAAATCACATGGGACGTATAACCCTGCGCGAGCCAATTAGCCTGTTTCGTTTTGTTCGGAAATGACAGCGCATTCGGATGAAGTAGTGTAATGAATTGCATTAAGGACGGAAGCACAGAGTCTTGCATAACGCATAAGAAAATGAACCATTTAAAATCCTTCATTTCCTTCCTTTCCATGAAGTAAAAGACTTTGATTGGTTAATTTTTTTATGCTTTATGTATTATGCAAAGGTCTGTGCTCCAGCCTTGAAACACAAAGGCAGATTGCGTTGCGGGCAAAAAGAAACTCGCTTGTCGAGCAAATCGATCCTGTCGATATCAATCTCACGTATTATTTACCGTAAACGATGTTCGAAAGTGACGAGATAATTCGTAAATAAGATCGATGTCAGTATCGCATTTCATGACTCGTCAGAAACTCGGAAGAACAATAAATTTAATAGTGCGGAATGACGAGTAATCTTTCTGATTAGATTCTACCGACTAGACTCTACCGGCGCGTGGCTTACAAAACAGAATCATTTCGCACAGTCAGAATTACTTCCAAGACTCGGGAATATTCGGGACAGCGCATATAGAATGATGAACTCTGTTGTAAAAACTCACGTCGTGAAAATATTTTTCCGAAGCAGACGCGATGTCGTGAAGCCATTTTCTTATGTTTACTTTACGTTGAAATTTAAGCTGTCGACACATCCGATGTATGAACTCTCACGGTCGGTTCGATTTACAGCACCAGCAAATATAGGTATTATATGGAGGGCTTTGTGAACAGTAGATCGCTTCCTGTGCGGGAAAAGGATAACGCGGGACAGCGAGAGAGAGAGAGAGAGAGAGAGAGAGAGAGAGAGAGAGAGAGGAATTGGTCAGTCCCATCGGCTCGGCCCTAATAATCCAGAAACATGAAGACGAGTTATGACAGCCTGTGTCGCAGCCCCTTTAGTGAATCGCAATTGAGTGGACGACATGTGCCATTGTTCAAATAGTGCAATCCAACACCTTCTATCAGAACTGGTCGTACCATTCACTCCGACATTCCTCTCTTTAAGGTGACGATTACGCGAGATATAGGTACGCTCACCATCTACATGCTGGCTCGAATACTCGTCTTGAAAATAGTTCCGACTGCGAAATGACTTCATCTTGCAAGCCAGTGTACAATCGCGGAATCTAGTCTAAAGGTCACTCGTCATTCCGCGCTATTAAATCGATCGCGGTTGTTCCGAGCTGCTTAAATCCATATTTATGAGAAAGACAATAAATATTCCCTCGCACGTAGCAAGTTGTTCTATTCGACTTATTGTCCGATCAATAAAATATATGGTACTAGTTGTTAATCCTAGAATGCTTGATACGTAAATTTTACATAGCGAGGTGAGCGAGGTCATTGAGCTCGTTAAGCTGTGTTTTCAGTAGAAATTCTATCTGCCATGCTAAAAGCTAGGATAAGTTTTTAAATATTTTGTCCATTATATATCAGTTTGAACCTTCTGATGATCAATATTCTAACAGAGAGCATGATAAGTGATTTTAATTTTTAAGCAGTTTTATTTTATATACACAAGATTATATATTTCGCTTGCATGTATGAGAAGATACACACACACCACACACAAAACTAGACTACATATTTGATATCATTTCAAGATTGAATTTATGCTTATTTTTTCCTTTTAATAATTAATTTTAATTACTATTTGTGTTTACAAAAATCTAGATTATAAATATTTTGTCATTAAAAGTATGAAATATATAAAAAACTTGTGTTACATTAATTAAAAGCCTATTTCCTTATACGTATAAATTTACGTATCGATTGAAATATAGCGTACTTAGTAGCGATAGAAATTTAGGATTAATAACCGAAGCACGTCAACACCTATAAAAAAAAAAAAAAAAAAAGTTGAAAAAGGACAATTAAAAATTATGGATAAATCTGCAAATTCTTCATATCCCTGATCAAACTGCCGACGATTAAATCTGATTCGGAATCGCGATCTTCATTGGTCCAATCTCAGTCATGAAGTAGAAATCTCTAACCCACCGCCATCTGAGTTAGGATAGTTTGACGCGAGGTAATAAAACGTGACTTTATTCTGGAAATAATATCGGCTATAAAATCGGAGATAGTAAGGTAACCAATGTCTGTTCGAAAAGTCAATTCTGAACGCGCTTTAACCTGACAGAAAATATTTGCGACATTTATCTCGTGCAATATCTCACGAATCATTGTTTTTGTGATACAAAAATATATGATTTCAACATTATAACGTTCTGCGATATTCAAAAAGAGCAAAATTATAATGTTCGCATGAGATATAATTAGCTATTTATGAAGCGATATTAAAAATCATGTTGTATAGAAGTTTTGTAAATGACTATATATATATGTATATTACGCATAAATTATAATGTGTGAATAACAACGTTCGGCGAGAACATCATTAATCGATAATAATTGCGATGACACGCGTTAAAGAATTTAACTTCCACTTGCTATTGTATGAATCCTTAAAGGAAGTGCAAGCGTCTAATCTTCCATCTGGCTCAGCACTGAATGAATAACAACACCTGATTGATGTTGCAGCATTAGTAACCGACGGTGATCATAAATAAGAGCTCTGTAAGCTTACGATGTAACTTTATCGTGGCATTCGCCCGCAGATTACTGTGCAGCACTACTATATTACTTATCCATTTAATGCAAAAATTAATTTTCCAGCTTCTTCAGCGGAGACTCCGTTATTTATTAAAGAAATACATTAAATTAATGCTCTTCGTTTTATCTATTATTTAATTAAAATTTTTTTTTATTAAAATAGTTTTATTACATACCTAAATAATTCAGTATTCTCTGTAATATTTTAAGTCCAACATTTTGAGAATTGCTCCATTAATATAACTTCGGATAAAAAAGAAATTCGTTTCATCGTTCGTTCAATACGGACTCGGCGGAATCACCGAATGGGAGTGTCTAATATGCACCTGCTCTCTATATCGGCAGTACAGTCGTTTTATTAGCAGAATGGTCGTAATTCCCGTCGGAGTTAGTATTACATGAACGTGCTCCGAATGAAGTAAAATCTTCGCGTATTGACGCACGATAAATAATCCGTGGGGGGTGCCGGTGCGCACCATTATTCCGTGACCGTAATACATCGTATGCATATATCGTAATATAATTTGCATTAAATCGCGACTACTTTCTGCATTGAAGTTAAGCACTGCAGCATCAAATGCAATCCCCGCTAATTTACAATTCCATTGAATTTACCTGTACAATCAGCGTTATCGCACATATAATTACATCGAATTATCAAAATATTTTTCGATTATTAAAATATATAGCATTGAAATTTCGATGTTTCAGCAATCAATTTTATCCAAAATCGGATCTGACTAGAATATAAATTTGATATATAGTGTAAAAATACATGACGCGCGATAGTACGGCGCAGTACTTATAATCATCCGTGATAGCACTGAAAAGACATTAAATTGGAAAAGACAGTAAAGACATTAAATTGGAACCAGTTGATTAAATTATGGAACTCATGTTACATGCTCCAAGAGTTAGAAATATTTAATTTCTCGCGTCCCGGATTATTTAATATTGCTCTATCTTTGCCTCTGCCAAGTCACGTGACAGCCTCCAAACGTGATATAATTATCAGTCTATCTTCGGAGCATTTACCTCTGTCTAAGCACTGCTGGAGGCCGGAACCCAAATTGAATCAATCAGGCTTGTATCTGAGCACGTATGTTGCTAATCGAATCGATTCATGTTTCGCCTATACGGAATTTCAACTATCTACCAAAGGATTCATTCGTCTGTACGTACACATGTATGGATACGCGGCCACACGTGTGCTAATGGTTATTGTACAAAGATATAACCATAACCACAGAATAATAGGCGACCGCGCAAATGTATGGAATAATGATTCATCCCTATGCGACAATTAATAATGCGCAATCCTTAAGAATTATATATGTTTATTATGCGCATAATTATAGATTCTATTATACGTATAATTCTATTATTAATGATATATATAATTATACATATAATTATACATGTATCATTAATAATAAATTAATATATAATATAAAACGATAAAATATTTAAGAATGTACGTAATTTCTACAAAAAGTCACTGGAATTAAAAATTTATACTTTCCACATACTGTAAAAAAGAATGCTGTATGTGAAACAGTTTAACAAGGTCAATACTTATATAATTTAACAATACAATTTTATAGTGAAAATTTTCTCACTTTATCTTAATTATTTTTTTGAAATACTTCTTATTGAAATAATTTTTGAGCCAGATTCTATATCGCCATCAAACTTTTTGTATTACTTTCACACACAAATGTAGAAAAATCTATAATTTTTTTTATTTTAATAAGGAATATTTGGATAATATCATCTTTAATAATAATATTTAATATTTTTCTTAATGAACAAAACGAGTAAAATTTATTTATTTCTCAGTTAATGTGTTACTGACGAATATATTTCTTTATATGTCTTCTTATATGAATGTATTTCTTTATATTGCAGGTGATGAGAGCGACACATTGCGGGGGTTAAAGTGCCTGTCGAGAACGGCGAGGAAGTGGCGAGGTTCGTAAAAATCGGCATCGGGGGCGTGCGATCCAGGCAGCGGTAGTGGTGGCGGAGCGGCAGGGGTGAGTAGATTTCATTTACGTCAATGCGACAACAAAGTAGGATAAAACCGGATAAGTGAATCAAACCTTGTCTAAAGCTCGCTAAGCGTTGACTATTCAGACTCGTTTTCGTAAAGAGATGGAGGTCCAGATAATCTACAGTCTTACCTTCTTAGTTTTTACATACAACTTATCTCTATTAATTCAAACGTAATACTTATACACTTAATGCGAATTTTTTTTACTGTCGAGAACTTCATTGAGAAATCACTGCGTCACGCAAATTAAAATACAAATGCATCACGCAAATTACAAAATCGATTCGAAAACTTTTGAAAGAAATTACACACAGAAGAACACATACTGTACGCAAATAATAATTACTTGTTTTAAATATTTTAGAAGTTCATTTATTCATAAATCATAAGTTCATCACAAGATTTTAAGGTCATTATTTTAAGAACATCAAATTTATTCAAAATATATTCTAAATTCTAATAAATTTAATACTTTAAAATTATTAAAATAATTACATTATTATATTAAATAATATTAAATAATAAAATTATTATATTAAATATTTAATATTTAAATATTAATATTATTATATTAGATATTAAATAATAAAATTATTAAAATAATAATGATTTGTATGTGTTTATTACATAAAGTCACTTTTTCAATCGATTTTATGATATTCTTCAAAAGAAAATAAATTCATGTTTTGAATATATGAGTTTTCCAAAATTTATGATAGAAATATTTTAAAATTATTATCAAGAAAATATTTTCGTTAAAGATAATTGTTACTTAAAAGAAAACAGTAAACTGAGTAATCATTTTTTTTAGCAATAGATATTTTTTTATGTGTAAAATTAAAGTTATTCGATAACTCCCTTTTACATTACAGAAAAATTAAAAAATATAAGATAGAATTTTATCATCAACAGCGATGCTTAACGCGAAATCCAAATCTACACTTTGCATAAATTCGCAAACGTTATTTACTGTCATTTCGTGACATCCTATCCACTCCTTTTTGCAGCGTGTTATAATTTATTATAAAACGACTCCTTATTCGCCGCGGGTACTTTTAGCTTGTGCGACATATTGAGCAACGTGTTATTTATCGGCAATAGCTCACCTTCCGTGGGGAGACCGGCCGATGATTGTTACTGCCGCGTGTGCTATAGCCATAACGCGGACGTTTATACCTGCAGGTACTATGGGAGCGGGGGTATGGGGGGCGGAGGAGGGCTACAAGCCACGGACCTCCGGCGAAGGCTCGAGTTCCAGTGTACCGGAGGAACTTGTTCGCAGGGTCTGCGGTCCCTAAGGCACGACAGCTACCATGCTACTGAGGAGAACGCCGCGTGTGACGACTACGAGGACAGGTAACTGATAGCGGATGTCGCGATGAGGAAGCTCGGTCTATTTATTCAGCGGTCAAGTCTGCTTTGCACATTTCTCCTATTAATTATTTTAAATATAGCATGCAACGTGTGCAAAGTGAAAAAAAGAAAGTAAACTTATAATTTATCTTTTTATTAATAATATCAATGACATTCTACATATAGATGAAAAAAGATGACAAGAATGTATAAAACTTGTGCTAGAAGATCTATATAAAATAAATCATTACAATAAAAAAGGTCATGAAACACTGGATGGAAATTGTGTAAAAGAATGTATTAATTAAAACACAGGTGTTTCGATCCTTCATTAGGATCACCTTCAGTCTAAAATTAACAAATTAATATTAATTATCACGCATACATTAAAACAGAAGAGATATCAAATTGATAAACAATTTATTAGTGCGATGTCACGTCCTGAATATAATTCCTAAAGATAAAAATTATCAACGTACGTCTTTAATCATTTGGTTGAATATTTGAATCATGAGTTAAGAAAAATAAAACTTTCACAAGCTTTCATGGACTTTTTAATTGTAATGTTTTATTTTATTTGGAATCTTTGTCTTTATATAATACTTTTTAATATAATTTAATAATTATATAATACTTTTTACTTTATATAATACTATTTATATATAAAAATACTCTTAATTGATGGCCAATAAAATAAGACATAAGTGTTGAGGTCAAATCATTTATATAGTGAAAGAACGACTTTCACTTAGGAGGACTGACCACGAAGCGATCCTCGCTTCCGGTCAGCCTACCTGCACAAGCTGTCGGCGATCGTACAGGCATCAGGAGAGCGAAGCGGTTGAGAAAAGGGAGATTCTGAAGCGACGCATGCCCGAATCAGATGAGATCAGTGCGGTGTACCGGAAGCTGCGGCTTTGTCTGGGTCTTTTCGAGCACGCGAGTAAAAACGATGAAGCGGAAGAGGACGACGAAGAGAAGAGGCATCGGTTACGGTGGTGTCGCAGGGGCTTCCGACGAATCGTGGAAGTGGCGACAAGAGCTCTGCTCCTCGGCATTGCGCTTCTTGTCACGCCAGGCAAGTATTCCACCGCTATAACGTTTCTATTTCATAAATAAAAGATCATGTGAGCATGAGATAACATTGTCGGAAATATATTTTAAAAATCAGTGTTGGGCCATTACTGATTGATACACGTTTAAACTGAGCTAATTACTAGATGATAATTACTAGATGATCCAGTATTGGATTAGATACTACTGGTCCAGTCATTTTAGCTAGTCATTTGCCAGTGATGACCCAGTAATGATTGACTTGGCCGTATCAATTGATAGTGTTGGCTAAGCATTTTTGTTGTAACTGCTGGCGGCCTTGTATGAGTTTGTACAGAATTTATTCCTTTCGAGGCGAACTTGAAACAAAAACTCGTTTCCTATTCAAATTTCTTAAAAACTACATATAATGAACATCAGAATCTTGTATTTCCTCTTGATAACTTTAGTTACTAATACCGTGAGTTGTTACTATTATTACGTTACAACTTTGGAACCATGATAACGCGAGGTCCTGTCGCATCCGAGAATCTCTTCATTTGTCCGCCGATGCAATCACGCCAGTCTCGCGTTCGTCCCTCAATTAGCGGGGACCGCAAATTAGAGTTCACTAGTTGGCGGGACGTCCGAATGGTCGCTAATGCCGTAGCGCCGTATCTCACGAAACGGGTCGTTGATTCTCAAATCCGGTGGACCATAGGCGGACATCAGGATGGAGAGCTTGCGGCTCGTAATGGGACATCGACAGAGAATCGACAAATGAAGCGAAATAAGTTAGCCGCGCTATCAGATAACGAGTATCGGGCGATAATGCTCCATCTCCTTAAGTCATGGAAGATGAAGCGAGTGATAAGCGGGAGATAAGCTCAATTTTCGCGGCTGTCTTTCGAAAGTAATTGTTCTAGGAGATCACTTTGCGAAGAGAAATAACTAAATACATCATTACAACAAGCTTAAGGAATCAAGTTACAACAAAAAAGCTCGTATATCTTAATCACAACTACATTTCCAGAAGGGCTTTTTATTACGCAAATTATAATATAAAAAAAAATAAACGCTATTATTGATGATTAATAAACAATTTCTTTTATTGATAATGTACTCATGAAAATCGAATTGGTCACAATTTTCAATTGCGACGACAGACGCATCTGGCTAGAGTGGACCTCATTCAAATTCGTAATCTCAAATATTCTCTTTTGACATCACGCAGTGCGCGATCGATGCGTTTCAATCTGATAGAATTTCCAAATCGATATGGCGTGGATACATCCTAAAAAGAGATTTTATGAGTCTTTTATTAGTGCTTTGAGTTTATTTCGATACGCGGCAACTTGGCTGTTCGATGGAAAATAATTCTCAGTGAAATGCGAGATATAACTGGAACATGCGAGAGACGAATAGACGCGATATCAGTTAACGATTTACAATAATGATATTTTTAGACTTCTGCAGTGTTTTGAAATACGTAATACTTGCAAATTTTGAAATACGCGATGTTTGTGAATTATTAATTAGATTCAGATTGTAAAGGAGATTGGCATATTGTACATTGAATCGCGAAATCATCACAAAAATTATAATTTAAATAATACTAGTAGAATTTTAAAGCGTGAAACCACAGAGGAGTGCTTTTATACGGATCGCGTTCTGTTTTTACAATTATTCCGGTTGAAGTAACACTTTAAACCACAAGAACCTTAATCACGCTGTCGCAATGAGATTACTGACGAGAAGTAAAAAATAAAAACGCAACATGCCTGCGTTTCAGATTTTTTTACATGCACGCACATTACACGAGAACCCTTATGATGCTTGTTACTCTCATCAGTGTGAACAATTTCATTAAAACTTCGGCCTCTCTTACGAGGCTTCATTCAAAATGTATGCTTGATTGCATTAACGGCACGTATGTGACGGTTATATAAAAACTTGTATTATTCAGCAATTTAAATACACATTCGCTACTCTAAATATATTAAATGTAGAGGATGTTCTGGAAATTATGATACAACTGGAAAGGAGATGATGCCTTATATAAAAGTAAATCAAATATATAGAATAAAATTTTTTTATATAAACACATTTTTAATAATTTTTCAATTAATACGATGAATGTTACAAAATCAGATTAACATAGAAATATCGATGATAATCAGATTGGGTGAATTAAGAAAATTGTGATTAGTTAAGTGTACTTAACGAATATTTGAACTCAATTTTTATCGAAAACAATTTTATAAAAAATTGTATTCTATATTTTCCATTCATTTTGCATTTAGGAATCACCTTCTTCCCGATTGTACTACGATTTCCAAATACACGTTGTACATATACGCACATATATAAATGTACATTTATATATTTATATGTATGTGATTAATTACTGCAGTTGCAATGATTGCTTATTCGAGAAATTTGACTTCTTTTTTTACTATACAGAGCACTTGTATTATCAAACGGCGATAGCATCGCAACGGTTCGTTTCAGATGAAATGTTACGTGTGGTAAAAAATATATTAAATGTGTGGAAGTACACGCTGAAATGCTGGACACGGTTGGAAACGTTTATCATAAATAAAGTAAATCGGAACGGCGTTGCCTATGAAGTGCCGTTTTTAATCAAAATCAAACGCTCCAATTAATAATGCTGCGGTTATTCCGCGGTAGGCTTCATTAATTTTCGCGGCTATGGTATGTACATTTTAACGCATATACGTAGGCAAAATAAAATTCGCGACGTGCATACGATATCGGAGTAAATCATTTAAAATATCTCAAATGAAATAATTGAAACAGGACACGCATTTTTGTACGAATTCCCTTAATTAAATTTTATTCCATTTTCGCACCTATATGTTATCACGTTAACGTTTCTATATTTAATTGAATGTTTCGACGCTATATTTAAGAAAAATGTGACAATATATGCCTGAGAGATATTGTATCATCAACATAGGAAATGCCAGTTTGGAACAAGTTGCTTTCCCTTTTAGAACTCCGTAATTACGATAAATTCCTCTTTAGTGTACAATAGCGTGTCCCAAGTGGAACGCATAACTCTATAAATTCCACGTACTTTGCCTCTCTGTGTGTGTATGCATTGTGGAGAAGAGCGATTACGATTTCTTCCTCATAGCGACCATCAAAGCATCGCGAATAGCGAGCTATGAAACTTGTTACAAATGACGTGTCGACCGGAGGATGTGTGTTGCCTTTGGCAAGCCCGTTGCGCAGGAAAACCGCAAACCGATCGATCGACAGGCTTCAAGACACTCAACGACAGTATGACCGGCCATGATCGACATTTCGTGACGTTGCCGTCAGCAGACAATGTGGAACACCGAGATTCCGCGCTGATACCCGCGTTTTTACGCGAATGACGCACATGTCGATGCATAGAGGTCTGCATCATGGTTGCATCTTTCCCTCACGATTAAGTTTTTATTGTATTATTTTCACGTGCAATATTCCTAAATCGGCAAGTTTACAGTTTACAGCCATTAACAGGCGGATTTTCTTCATCGCGTTCTATTTATTTTCAAAGGGGATTCTCGCGCGTATGAAAATCGTAATAACGGATGTAGTATTTGTCTGTATTTGGAGTGTCCGCGAACTCGAGCTCTCAAAGCGATACTTTCCATTTGCGCGAGAGAGAATTTTACCACCGAGTCCGAACTACATTCACCGGTTTTGTTTATACAAAATAATTAAAATCCATCTTTGAATCCTGAGCTCATTAAGGTAATAATATACTCGTTAGCTTCGTTTAATTGTTCTACCTTCCACTTCATCCAATTGGATATCTCGTGCGCGGAGCCGCCTCATATACCTGGCTATTTAGCTTATACGAGGTACGAGCTGATGGAACGGCTCACTAATTTCACGCTCCGTTGCTATCTGAAAATTCGTTGGCGAAGATGAGAAGCTGCTTCATGGTCTTGTTTTAACATTCTCGGTTGAGAAACGCGAATAGCAAAAACGTATCAAAATAGATTGAGTTCTTGCATGATTTTCAATAAAAAAAATTATGGTTGTAAGTGATTTATATATATAAGATAAAATTAACATATTTATACGCGCGATTTATTTGAGAAGTTGTGTAAAATTTAGTATTTAAAATTTTTTTTAAACGTAGAATTTATTAATATATCTCCATTGAGAAAAAGAGAGTATCCGAAAGCGAGCTTTAATATTTGTTTCAGTTTGCAAAAACGCAAGAGCGAGATATTTTATTTCGAAAGAAAATATTTCGCTTTCGTACCGAGTAGAGATAAACGAAATTTTTCGTGTTTCGCGTTCCCACGCAAACGGCTGCATATATTCCCCGCAGAATATTCAAATGAATTGCTCAATCTGTTTATCTCGTCGGGGAAAAACAACCGCGAAATAAAAGGCGGGTTGCCAAAACGACGTGGAAGTGATTCCATCTAAACCTCCTCACTCCTCGAGTTAACGGGCTGCGAAACGGAAAAGTCTTTCTCGCGTATAAAGAGAGTTTCCGCGCCGGTTGCTCGCTTCTCCTTCAGATCTTCCGATGATCGGGTAATACGACTCGACCGAGTTTTCCCTCACTCGCAAAGCCGAGAGGCAAATAATTCCTGGCGCGTTTACCTCGCGTGCGCGCAAATTATTAACGCGCGAGATTTATCTGCACGTGCGCCGGATGATCGGCTTGTACAGACCGGACGATCTGCACTGATACCGCTGCGAGAAATATAGGAACGCGCGATTATCGCAATTAGACCGGTAGGTCTAATTTTGTATTACCGAGGAATGTAGTATATCGTTTGGCTGATATCAGCAACATATTGCATAAATCCAAGAAAAAAAATCTACTTCTGTAAATCAACATTTTTAACATTCATAACGTTGAATGTAGTTTAATAATGCCCATACGAAGACAGAGATAAATGCTGAACGCTTTCACGGCGTGCAATATCCTTTTCCCAGATGCTCGGTTCATTCAACGGGTGAATTAACGAACGTCATGCACGTATCGCATACTATGATAATTATAATTATTATCTGCACCACATATGCAAAGCGGAGAGAGGCTTTATTTCGCTTACCGGAGATAACGAGGTGTTCGCGTCGCGTACACGCGCCCGCACATTGCAGACAGACTGTTGAAAATTTAATAACAAGTAACAATAAAAATGGTTATTTGGACGCCGCGTTATGGTCCCAGGAGGACCCCGACAATGGCGATAATGGCTGCACAAATGTGCGTCGGTTACTCGCGTCCAAGTCCGGATTATTATTCGCACCGCGTACATCGTGGGGGCGGATTAAAACGGGTTGTTGCATGATCAGAGAAGCGGAGGGTGTTATACCGATTTTCTCGTGCAATATCAATAGTATCATCACGGTTTCGGTCGACCCCGTTACATTAATAACGCGTTGTTCGTCGCGCAACGCGACTACCGATCATATTGATGCTTCACAACGTGGAAACGTTTAATTTCACGTTGAATGTAGGGAAAACTTTTTAATGACTTCCTTTATCTCTTAGATTATACGAGAGACAAAATGTCGGCCAACCGCTGTGTCGTTTATGAAAATAATGAAAATTGTAACCCCCAAGTGCGCGGTTATATACATTGGACTTTCCATATACGATACAACAGTCGCCCAACATTGTCTATCGTGTGTTTTTGTTCTCAAGCCTATTTTATTAAATACTACATAAACGTTGTAGATGATTGTAATTGTAAGACTAAGAAATGATCAATTGCAATCGAAGAGAATATTCTATTCTTACGCACTCAAGAAATATTTCTTTGCTACGATTAAAGAAACAAAATTCTTTTATTTGAATATCATTTCTTTGATTTGAACATAATTTCTTTAAATTAAATAAATTTTTTTTATTTAATCTCAAAAAATAATGTTTAAATCAGAGAAATGACGTTCAAATTCAAGAAATTTGTTCTTTAATCATATAGTAAAGAAACATTTCTTTTAATCGAAGAAATGTTTCTCTGGATGCAATTACGCTTATTTGTGAAATGGACTTTAGACGACAAACAGAAAAGCCACTAAGATTAGCCAACAGATCATCGACGCAAATGCATTCCAAAGTAATTTTTGATCTTCGGAGGAATTTTCAGAATCGTTTTCATTATTTCATGATGTTACGTTTAGACGATCAGAAATATCATAGATATGATACAGGAGTTAGCGTGACTTTTCTTTTCTACGACTTTGCTGTCGAACATTATTAAGCTGTACAGAACACACACATACACGCGCGCACACACACACACACACACACACACACACACACACACCTTATCGAAAACTGCCTTTGGCGAAACATCGATGGTTCGCTGGAGCAGATGTTGAGAAGCCGCGATCCATGATATTACACAATGCATACGTAATGCGCCGGCTTCGATGCGGCTTCGCGACGTATCCACATTCGTCCATGGTGGATATTTGCATCACGAGAATTCTCATATCACGAGACGTCATTCACGGGGGGGGGGGGGGGAAGATACGGGATAGGTGCAGGGGGGGGGTACGTGAAGTAGGGGGGGGGGGAGGGGAGGGGAGGGGAGGATGCAGGGTTGAGCGCGCTAGATTTAATTAGCT
>Ga0157364_1002287_pt1 | contig 17659 bp, 7 predicted proteins | sample AttsexASBM2_FD_111476 | JGI IMG/M metagenome (GOLD analysis project Ga0157364, IMG submission 111476) | Fungus gardens microbial communities from leaf cutter ant in Ribeirão Preto, State of São Paulo, Brazil - Atta sexdens ASBM2 | ecosystem: Host-associated > Fungi > Mycelium > Unclassified ... | reverse complement strand
TAAAAATCTCCGGTTGCGTGTGAGGTATTATAAAGTGCGATTTTAGAATAGCAATCTCATTTTATGATATATGTCATAGTTATATCCATATTGAATTATACAGGCCACCGAGCCATCGCGATCCCAAAACAGTCGAAAGGTCGTTGTGCAGTAAACTCAATTAGCAACGATAACGCTTACGTGTTTCCACCCGCGAAAATGATTTTCCCAACGCAAGCCGACTACCACGAGATCGAAAATATTTGGAAGATTAAAATCATTTAGATTGGATTGTAATTTCGATTTTCTCTCGTGTTGGAAAAGAAACGGAGATGAAACTCAGTCACAAAATGAAAAGAGTAGCAATGGAACGAAAACGCGATAAGAATTTTAATTTGATATATATTTTGCTCTGACTTTTTATAATTATTATTGAAATTATATAAACAAGTTTATATCTTACCTCCGAGAGAAGTAACAAATTAATTGCTGTAGTTATTTTTATTTGTTTTGGTAAAGTGATTAGAATATCAAATAAACACTTCTGTCTTTGTATTATTCGCACACAGTTTAATAATTAATAAGTTTATAACTATTAGACACGTATAACGTGATAAAGCTATTTAAAACAGCAAGTAGACATTTTTTTATAGATAGCGTGGTAGAGAAAACAAGAGAGTTGTACACGCCAAGCTGGCATTTATACAAAATCGAAAAATTAATACGTGAATACATTAATTAATACGTGAATACATTAATTAATTAAAAATTAATTAAATTAATTAAATTAATTAAAAATTAATATGTAAACACGATTGAATAGAAAAAAAATAGTATGCAATGGCAAAATAAATGAGAAAAGGAATTTGCAGGTTCCCACAGTAGTTGTATACGCTAGAGTATAATTTTTTATGAAGCAAATAAATAAAAACATATAATAGCTTTTTAATTGCTTACGTAGTTTTGGAGAAAAAGAGATTTGGAATATAAGGATAATGTACGTTTGACATCATACAATTTATAGTTGTACCTATAATAGATATCTCTGTATTTTACGACATGTCGATTGCAGTACAATTTGCCGGACATCCTGAGTATTATCCTTGCAGATTGTATGCGTGGTATCGTTGTAAACCGATCCGCTGCATAACACAACAAACGATAAATGTTCAGGGATTATGCACGTCTATTCCCGGTTAAGTTACTAATCGCGCGGTCAAGCGACTGCATCTACGATATCGCGAGAAGCCGAGCGATGCTACGAGCAATGTTTCCCCGCGCCATAATGGTTCATTATCAAGGATTAGTTCAATTTGCGCGCATACGAGGTCACGTTGTATATCATATTCAATACGTGCGCGACGTCCAATCACGGCGGCGTTGCGCATGTTTACCGCAAACAATGTAACGCGTTCAATATACAAGGTTCGGCGTAGAAAGAAAGAATGAAATAATATCTCTTCGCGACTAATTTAATCGAAAAAATTATTATTATCGCTTTTAATAGCCTTGAAGTTTACACACTATATATAATGTTGCTATTGTTCGATACAATTTTGAAAATTGCATAATGCTGAATTTTATATTGCTGAAAATGCTCCGTCATTTTTGTTTGTAGATTCCGCTGATGAATAACAAGTTTTTACAACGATTCGTGGGGAAGTGTAAAAGATACTCAAGAAGATTGATGTTTTTATTAGACAAAATCCTACATCGCAAACAAATTGTACGCTGGCGCAGTCTTGGTTCAACCAAAGATATATCTATACGAATACTTTTACTTTATTGTATGAAACAATTAAGATAGAAATAGGTATTGCTAGCAATATGTCCAATGTTCGTTTATTTTTACTCTTTTGCTCGAGATTCTCGAATTATAGGATCAATCTCATTTTCTCTCTTTTTTCGGATATCATATTTTTATATTGTGACGTGCTTAAATCAAGCACATCATATTTGATTATACCAATGCTTTAAACGAATTTTGATCTATTAACAATAATTAATCGGTTGTATGCATTTCGTATGCGAGACAATAATGACATTTATTCGATAGAGATTCCAGTTATCATGTTATCGCATTGAAAGTTCATTAATTTATTATAAGCCATCCCATATCGTTAATGCATTTTATTATTCTTCTCGTGTCCCAGTCACTTGCGACAATTTGAAAGGCCATTGAAATCTTTATGACTCAATCGACTCGATAATGGAGATGACCCGATTAATGCGACTATTATGATGGCACGCGTCCACTATTACGCAACATTGTGTAAACTTTATTTCGAGCTATCGTTAAAGTGCATTCAGACTTGTAACATTACAATAACCTATACAAGAATATAATGAAGTATATATATATATATATATATATATATATATATAAAATTAAGGGTTAAGATCATGAATACTTTGACATTTATTTTAATTTACAAACTGATGCGTTTTATATAGATGTTAATGTATACATGACATTAGATTCCGTAAATAAAACAGCTAATAATAAGTCAGTAATTGAGAGTACGTGCGCGTTGCGCTGTAACGCGTATTATATTTTATAAAGTTAAAATTTTCATCTGTTTCTTTGCTCTATTTTGTTTTCATTCTCTATTTTTGCAGCGAACTAACATCCGCCTTCGCTTGGCGGACAGAATATGGTCTGCGTATACAGGATGATTCAAATACAGTATTATTAAGTTAGTCTTTCGGAAATTGTTAAGGATGGCGAGGAAACTTTCATTTTAAAGTTTGTCGCGATTCTTTATAGGACACCGTTGTCTAACAAATCTCGAAATAACAAACTTTTTTTTGTTATCGTCAACTAGATATCTCTTGAGAAAAAGGCTTGTGACATTATGCCGCTTGTGGAATATCCTGTATATGTCGCTGTCGCAAATAGGGTCGTGACACTGTAGCATGTTACCATTTGTAACATTACGACGATACGATACGTTACAAGTCTGGACGCACCTTTATATCGAGCATCAAGACTCGAAAGAGAAGAATCGGCAGCATTTGCGTTTTACATACATATCGCGTGGCCGCCGGAAGTTACCGTAGGAGAAGAATCGAAGTCTCTCGTGTTTCGAATATGTAGGTCGTTCGCTTAACCGCAGTCCGGAGTTCTCGCCTGTATACCAATCGAGTTGTGATTCCATCTCTCGCACTACATTGCAGCACGATGGGTTTTCGAAACCTGGAGAAATATCTAGTTTAATCGCAGCCTTCATACAGTCAAAAATGTATTGCAAAATCTTATCTCGTTGCAGTTTATATGCGCCAGCCTGTATGCTACAAATCTACGTTGAAATCTGGTAGCAATAAAAGCTGGTGAACAAGAACCTAGTAAACACCAACTAACAATAACGTAACATCAATGTTATTATTTCGCATTTCAACAAGATAAATAATATAACATATGTTGTACATGTGTAGCAATTCCATTGTCGAGTATGAAATTATAATATTAATGTTTATTATTATTAGTTGATATTTATTGGGAAATGAAATAAAGAATTAAACTAGTATTAAATCGATAATCATGAATATAATAATTGTGAGGTATTTTTTTCTTTTTTTAAATTCAAAATAGTATGATTTAATATGTATGATTTGTTACCTTCAACGGCTGTAATATTTGTATGCGAATACTTCTCTTATATTTTCGCTTTTTGTTGCCTCTTCTTTCGTCCGTACATTTCTCTGTATACTCGCGTATATTTGCACAAATAAATCTATTTTTCACTTAATAAAAAGTCTCTAAAACTTTTATTTCAAATCTAAAATTTTATAAACTGCATTTGCATCTAAATTTTCATATTTACTTATTCTTGTTTGATTTACCTACATACTTAGACGAGAAATCTACTGATAAAAGAGAATAAGGAGACTATACGTGTATTGTAATGCACAATTACGTACGCAATGAAAACCAATCTAATTTCAGTGTTAATTCTAATCTAAAATAGCATGCTCACCCCGCATGTCGTATTGCAGCATTTGCGTGCGTTCTTGATTGAATTTCTTACATGTTTGGAGCGCGTTTGACGCCAGTTAAGCGAATGTTAGATAATTTCGTTTGCCTCTCTCTTGTACTCTTTCTCTTTCCCTCTATGTCAAATGGAAAAAGCGTTTATTGATGTTTGCAGTTAGTTCCTTGTTACCGCCATGACGTTTTTGTTTCTGTTTCCCGTTTATTCTCGTACAAATACGATACCGACGTGTCTACATGGAAAGCACGAACGATATTTCTGACGGATTAGAAGGCAATATTGGTATAAGCGGTCGAGACTTTGTCGAGCTTTACGTTTGCAGAATCGAGGATGCGATCGTTTTCCATATATGCGCACTCACGTTCTCCAATAGCGGGCTTCTCGTGTGAAATTTCTCAAATTGGATCTAACTATTGAATAAGATTCCGCGACTTCCGCGGATCAGATATTTTATTATTAAACGTGGAAAGAACATACAACAGCACTTACGGAATTCGCTCGGTGGAAGACCAGTGGTCGTACGGTCGATTAAGCTGTGGAAAACCAGCTGTGGAAAACAGTAGATTCTATAACGACTTGCAAGAGAGCTGCTATGCGAAATTGAACCGCGTGCTCTCGTGCGAAATTATAGTTGCAAATTAGGTGTGTGTACCCGAGGCAAACAGGCTCGCTCACGAAATTTCCGAAATTTAATGGAAATTAAACTGCGTTTCTACATTCAGTTAGTCTGTAAACCTTATACTTGGTCTACCGGTTAGTTATTATATCGCCCGCGGTTGTTTCTGCGGTTACCATTCATGTTTATATCAGCTTTTTCTTTTTCGAGACGAGGGAAGTTATCTTACGGTATTGACAATAATGCTAAACGTGCTGCAAATAACCAGTGCATCGCCACAAAGCGTTTCTAGAAACGCACGGGTCTTAAAACAATAAAGATAAAAAGACATTAAGAGTTTCAAGAATTTTGCGTGAGAATCTTTATGTTTCATCTATTTACTGATATCGATCTTCTTCTGAAAACTTATTTACAGATTTCCTTACTTACAATAATAAAAATATAAGTAGCGAAAAACGAATCGTCAACTGCAATTGAGCTTGATTTATTTGTTTGATTGACGCTCTTCTTATCTCTTTTATCTATTCGTGAAAGTGAATCGATAACTACAAATTTCTCGCACGTTTAAATTATTCATATAATATAATGGATCATTAATAATAGCAGTAGATTAATTTAAACAAAGTAATTAATAATTTAATATAATTACGATTTTAATTGAAAGATAGAAAGCGAAAAAAAACAAAATATAAAAACAAATATGTGATTTTTTATTAAAAAAATTAAAATAGAATGTTTTATGCGAAAATTTGTCAAAAATAAAATGCTTTATACAAAAAAAAATGTTATTAAAGCTTTCAAATGTTTAATTATTAGTTCAGTTGCTTATTAGCAAAAATAAAAAAGCTGTTGATAAAAAATATTATATTTTCGTAATTGTATTGTAGAATTCATTTTCCATCATTCATTCTATTTTTAAAATACATAAATGCTTATTCAAGGGTAATTAGTAAACAACTTGATCAATGTAGTTTCACGTGCACCTCGAGAGATCTCAATTATCAGACGACTTTCTTCAACGATACCGATCTGCGCCAATATTACAATACCTCGTATAAATTGCATTGTACAACATTTCGTCGATTTTGCCAATCCATTCCTACCAAGAGACTATACAAACAACGTGAATGAAGCTTTAGGGACGACTGAATCGCGGCTCGCGTTCGTCAGTCGTGACCTACGACCCTTCTGGACTCGAACAGGTTCGAAGGGAGGAAAGACAAGAGGGTGAAATGGCGTGCAAACATCAGAATCGTGGTTCCTATATGTCTGCATACGTGAAACGGCCGGTGTGCATATACATATATACGTCACATTGCGGAGGGTTCGGGGCGCCGCGTAAATGTGTGCACCCTCACACGCACATCGGGGGTGTGTTCATGGCTCGGAACTCCGCCGCGCTGTCCCACCCACCCTGTTATACCTATGGTCAGGTCGAGCCGTTGGTCTTGCTTAATCAGATTACAAGCGAGGTGGTCGAGGATCGATATTTTCGCGTGAGTTTTCCAGGCAATCGGCCGCGAGATAGCGCGGTCTCGGCATATTTTATATGCGTACGCGAACCGACCCCGTTTATCACCCTCTCTGTCCATTCGTCTGTCCGTTCGTCTGCCCCGTGTCCAGCCGGTTCTCCCTTGCCTTGTGTTTCTTCCGTGTGTCCGTTGTAATACCACGTGCACAAACAAAACTACCCTGTTTAACCCTCTATCTCTCTCTTGCTGTCGCCTTTTCGACTTGTACGATCCCTATCAGTACTTGGTGCAATGAAAACCGAAGTGTTCTTGTTATTGCGTGCTGTAACTGTGATATTTGAGGGATTTCTAAAAAGATTGCATTAAATTCATTAAATATATATATATATATATATTATTTTAGTACAGAAATCTACAAATACGACTAATATTCCGAAAGACTGGATGATCTTTTATACTTAAACTTTTTGATGAGAAATAATTTTTATATAAAATATATACACAAAAACATATGAAGACAAATGGTATTTTTTGATAGCCTTTTTCGTCCAAGGATACTTGACTGTTTACAACTCAAATAAAGCTGGTTGAATCATTGCGCAAAATATACAGAGTTATATAAATATCTGAGTCAATAATTTACTTTTCGCTGAAAATGCATTGTTCCCGGAATCTTGTCGCCTTGGGCTGTGATCCATTTGATCTCTATGTAAATACGTTATAAGAATAAAAGAAACTACGAGAGGCTATTTCATCGGTTTTGCGAACTTTACCGCGGTACTTTGGCTCTCTCATTGCTTAAGAATTGTTTAACAAATATTAGAGCATTGGTACGAGTTGGCATGAAAACTGAATAAACAGCCTGTAACCTTTGAAAGCATGAAATAGGAAACAGCTTGGATGAGCAATTTGTGTCAATCAAACGGAAAGCAGCCAAACAGCCAACTCAGAGAAATGTGCTATTCACTGTAATATTTATTTTGTTCGTGGCTTTGTCTCGTACTTTTTACCAAGACTATCACGAACTTTAAATTCTGATCAGACGTATGACATGCGCACGAGATATCTATTAATGGCAAATAATCATCCGATACGATTTGCTCGCGAAAATCCGAATTCAACAACTATGGCGAGTGATACGTTGCCGTGATACGCGTCGTAATTGATAATCGATATTATCTAATGTGCCGGCACAGCCGCTCGTGGGCAAACGTCGCATTCATTGGCATCTATTATTTTGTTCTCCATTTATTCCGTTTGTATCTTCGCAATTACGTGACTTATTTTACGATGTAATCGAAAATATAATAGAAAACGGGTAGCGAGCAATTGCGTAATGTCATTCGTGCACGGTTTGCGCTTTGCATTGAGAATAACGACCCTCTAAGGCTTAATATTAATATATCTTGTTGTATATTTAATATTAAATATTAGAGATTGCGAATACAATTTTCATTAAGAAAAAAATATAAATTAAAATATAAGGACTCTAAAATATAAAACGACAAAAACTAAAAAGATATTGTAAAATTATTACAATTTTAGTAGATAATTTTGAGACTTACTATTAAAAATTTTCACACACCTAAACACACAATTTATAAATAAAATTATTCTTCTTTATAATAATTAATGGATTTGCAAAAGTAAATTTACAATTCAAGTTAGGTTTATAGAAATAATTATATATTAATTAATTCAATAAATTACATACAATTTTTTTAAAACTATATTATTCATATGCATATATGACTATAAAAATGCAAGTATATCTATTATGTGTGATATATTACTATTATATAATATTACAAAAATTTATTACATTTACATAGAAAATTTACTATAAATATACTATTGTTATTGTAATTTTCTGTCTAATATAAGATATATTTACATTTATACAATTAAAAATAAAGTTCTAATTTTTGTAAAAATGCACAATTTTATATTTCCATTATAAATTATATAATTATATAATTATATTTTTATACGTATCATTAATCAATATACTTTTTTTACAGAGTTTTTTATAGAGTTATAAGTATAGTTATAAGAACAACAGTTTGTGATGCGCACACAAATAATTTGAAACGGAGTGTCTATAATAAAACCTTATAAATATAATTAATATGTGATATCGTAATCACGAATTTCGGTTCCGCTTTGAGTCATCATTAGCATAGAAATACAATATGTAATACAATATATAATTGGTTATTTCCCACTCTCAGGCAAATCATGATGAGTCTTCCTTCAAATGAAACATTCCCAGAGGGAACATTATCATGTATATTCATGAAGGGTAGCAGACTAATAATTCAAATTAAAACAGTAATTATATCATGTTTAATGTTGATTAAGAAGTCAAGTAAATTAAGAAAGGAAAAGATTGACTTACCAAAAGTCCAGGAATGAATTAAGAAAAAATTCATTTTATTTTACAGAGAACCACTCATAGATGAAAGAACAAACTAGAACACCTCATATATAGCTCTGCATTCAATACCGTCGCTTTCATCCGCGTGAGGAAATTTTTCTCGCTACTGCATGACGCGCGTCGCTGATTTCCACCATCGCACCGTCGGTACCACGTACGAAGATGAAAACGGTGCTATCCTTCATCCGGCCGCAATTTTAGACGCGTATTTGAACGATGTTTCCCATATAGTGACACGTGATAGTTTTGTACAATGCGCTGTATAAATAAAAACGACTTCTACTATTGATAACACAATCATAAAGTTATTTTTCTAAAACAATTCGATAGTTCACACATTGTGCACATAATTGTATGCGAGCTTGTAGGAAGTCAGTTGAAAGAATCAAACTTAATGTATTTTTATAGTGATGATCATAACGTGATTTCAATATTCTAAAAATCTTTAAACATACTCAAAAATATCCATATTTTGAAACAGAAAATAATTAAGACTCCTGTTTATTCATCACTATTATCTTAAATTATGATATCAGAAGCGAAAAAATACACAATAAAAAAATTCTCGCAAAATGTATGAAAATATATTTCAATAGAGCAACATTTATACTCGACTTGTAAAATATACCAAAAATTCTCCTTTTGTTTCGTTAATGAATAAATAATCATGTATCTGAAAATGAATTATGCATAACCAAAAACAAAATAAGCTATGTTCACAACTGTCAAATTAATAATTTATAGAAATAAATATGATTTAATTTTTCCCTGAAATAGTTTTCAACAAGAATATAGTTTTTGGTATATTGTATAAATTTATTTTGTCGATTGTAATAAATATTATTTTATTGAAACATATTTCTCTTTAAATATAATTTGCAAGAATTTTTATTGTATGTTTTTTCTCGCTTCTGAGATAGTCATAATCTGAGATAGTAGTGGTGAGTGAACAAGAGTCTTAAATGTTAAAAAATTATGTTACGAAAAATTATATATTTTGACATGTATTACGATAATTTTAATAAAATTTTAGAAAATGTGACTGCTGATTCCTAAAAGTTGTATTAGATACATCGATAATATTACGATAGATAATATTACAATAGAGAGAAAATTATTTTGCGAATGTATAAATATGTACCGTAACATTGCCATTCATCCCCGAGTTATCGCTCACATTTCGTTCTGTTCGCGAACGTTTCATCATACTATTTTTCGATTCGTACGCGCTTCGGCTTCAGTTTCGAAACTTATTTCGCGAACGATTTTTCGATGAATACCGAATACACGTGCCGTATGAACAATAAATGGGATCGTTTCGCGGGTTTTCACGCCCGTACGACTGCGAATGGATTTTCTCGATTCAATGCGGCGGTGGGAAACGATCTGGAACACGCTGTTGCAGAAAATAATCATTTAATAGTCGCGACCACACAATGATATCCGCTCGTTGAGCCTGATGATGGTAAAAGCAGCATATCCGCATCCATAATATTGTATATCACTAACAGTTCGTCTAGCAGTTTGTCGTGATTATCGTTTTACGGGATTATCGTTTCAAGTTTCGCACTTCTCATGCGAAAGGAAACTTTTCTCGTCGCGAATAGTGCGCATCGCCGGCTTGAGTTTCCTTTCTGCTCGAATCACAGACTGCCTCCATATACCCGAAGAACCTTTACGATATCATTCAAGCAAATAACGCTGTTACAAATCTAGACAGAGAGGGGGGGGGGATGGAGGAAAGAAAGTGACAGAGCTTTCGGGTTTAGTTGAAAGAAATTTAGATTTGGAAAAGAAATTAAAGTAATTAAATTTAAAAATTATAAAGAAATCATGAAAATGATAAAATAGTTGCAGGAACATTGTGTGTGTGTGTGTGTGTGAGAGAGAGAGAGAGAGAGAGAGAGAGAGAGAGAGAGAAGTACAAATTATGCGTTACGTTAATACGACTGCATTTAAGTACGTTCTATCTCTTCATTCAATTACGTCAGAACAGTATCGCGACTTTCCAAATTCGCGTCGTCATTTAAGCTTCAGTGCACACGTATAAGAAACTCGAGCTTCGCATTTCTGCTAGAAGTGCACTTTACGACACTTCAAATTAGTTCACTCGACTTTCCTTGGCTCGGTAACCGCCTGTTTAGGACAAAAGCCTCTGAAAGTCAAATTTCTAGAAATTTCTAAGGATTTATATGCTGCAGATAATTAACAATGTATAGATTTTTTCAGTAGTATTAAATAATTACACATGAAGAGTTTAAAAAAACGCATAGAAGAAGGAAAAAACTTTGCAAATCACGCCGTATGCATGATTAACTACTATTACTTTTACTAATACTCTCTCAAACGTATATTTGTTTCTCTTTGTACAGCTTAATAAAAATACAGGAGATCTAGATTTTTTTCATAACTGACTCTCCACGTTTTTCCATTGTACTATAGTTTTATTGTCGAACATTTGTGCGCACGGATTAATACGGTTTTGCTCGTAATATTCGGGCAGATTCCGATCGCGCATAAGGCTCATATTGGGCGTCAGAAGATTTAAATGCCCAGTAAACGGAATACAGAAATACAGACCGAGATACAGAATTTGTCGTAATAAAATCGTCGTCTATGTTACTAACAATTTAGCTCCCCTTTCGAACGACTTTGCGTTACTTGTCTCGATACGCGTTCATGCGGGCGATTCTATTTAACGCGGTGGCCGCGAATTTGACTTTATTTATGACGGGGTGCGGCCCATTGGAGTGTACGGAAGGCCCCGATGTTTTATTCCCTAACGTGCAGATGATACATATACACGTACATTTGCATGTACGTAGAATATATACGTGAGTGCACGAGTCATTGTCCAATGGCGACCGGAGTCTTAATCAGATTAGACCGATCGATTCTTTTCCCCTCTTTCGCGGTAGAGTCGCTTTACGATCCTCCGTCGCGCGAATAATTTTTTTTTTTCACCGCTTTCGTGAGCCTCCTCTCCTGATTATGTTCGTCGAGATAAAGTGAGAGCAAGAGAGAAAATAAAAGGAAAAAGAGGAAGAAAGAGAGAACAAGACAGGAAATGTGCGTGTGGAGACAGGGAGAACAAGAAAAAAATAAAAAAAGAAGCAAAGGCACAACGAATAGTTTCTATACATCCCTTTTGACTAGATTTAAAAGAAAGCAAATAGATGAAAAGAATTTTTATTTGTAATATCGTAACTCTTTCTATACAATCGATAACCCAATAAAAGTCAAATTCATATCTAAATATTAAAATATTTATTTTCTTATACAAAAATCATAAAAGACAACAAAAAGCCATACCAAAAGCTGGACATATATGTATAAGTGATCGAATGTGAAATAATATAAAAAATAATATAAATTCAATGCAAAAAATATACATTGATTCTTGATAGTCATAGCAATAAATTTAAAAATAGAGTGTAATCCAGTTTTTAATAAAATGCTGCAACTAATTCGTCGTTTTTTGGGCAAGAATATGTTAAGTCCATAAAAAATAACTGGATGATGTCAAATAAAATATCAATATGAGAGGTCCAGTTTAGATTTTGATAGTCCAAAGATAAAATTAAATTAAATAAAGAAAAAAGAAATGAGAGAAATTATAAAATAATTCAAAATATTATTATATATGCGTAAATTATTTCTGAGAGATAATCTCCTCTTATATCAAGTTGTGAAAAAGATTTCATTAGAAATTTATACTGTTACATATTAAATTAAGTGTTTTATATATATATATATATATATATAAAATCTTTTTAATTTAATTATTTCGTAGAAAAATCGGAAAAAAGAAAACAAAAGAAACGAAATCTCACGTTAGATAAAGCAGAAAGTTGTTACAAAGAAAAGAAGATAGGAAAGTCTTCCTTAATTAAAGCCTTGTATTAGTAGCTTGTGACAATTTACTCAAAGTTCAAAGACGATTACTGGATCGATAGAACTACCTTTGGATTCCGTTAATTTGAGCACTGGTTCTAAGAGCGATTCTAAGAGCGACTTACTGACCTCGTTGATTCCCGCTTCGAATGAGCAACGACCGAAGTAATCTGTGCATCTCGCGTTACTTTAATCATTACTTCGGGAAAGTTGCCGAGTGACGCGAATTTGTCGTTTGAGTTGCGTTCGATCCTCCAGTGATGTTTGCGAGCTTGAGAGAAAATCGTCACCCCGGGCTCGTTCGATTCGCGGCCGTTGGACGCGCTCCAGAATTCGTTTTATCGGTTTTAGCGCCGCACATTCTGCCGTTTCCGCTATCGCGCCCTATCTCACGCCAATGCCGAATCAGGAAGATCGACGGAAAACGTGTTTCGTGTAGAATATAGTATAGAATATAGTATATGAAATATGAAAAACTTTATTTCGTTTTTCGAAACTATTTTTTTAAGAACAAATATTTTAGTTGGCGAAATGGAAAGAGAAATGAGACGAGTTACAATAAATATTAAATGTTGTATATATATATTACACCTTTTTCTAAGGATTCTTTTAATTATTTTCTAGCAATATAATTTCTAAATAATATAAAAGAAAATCAAAATTCTTTTATAAATAATTTTTAGGATTGATGATATAATAAATGAAACTTTTTAATTAAGTATACATTTAAAGATTTGAAGTAGCGAGTTTTGATTAAGAAAGATTTTCCGTTCGGAGAAATTTTAGCTTCTTACTTAGTACTTCTACGATGTAAGAAAGTTTCGATACATTAATCACAAATTAACTATACATAAGACAAAGCACATAATTGAAAGTCGATATCATTTTGAGAGGAAGTCAATCGTGATATCGTCAAATAAAGTGTCACATTTGTCTAGAACTCAAATTAAAATTTTAAATGTCTCTTTATCCAAACTTTCGTTTAAAACATGTTCTTTTAATTCTTCCCTCTACCTTATAACGAGTGTAATGATAAGCGATCCGGAACTAAATTTAACATTTTTCAATATCACCGCAGTGAAACTTAAACACTCTTTGTACGTTGAGGGCAACGTCACGCCCTTATAAGAATTAACGCAGCATGAATCTTGTAAGTAGAACTTCCGAAGTTGAAAGTTTTCCGTTTGCTGCTGTGAGGCGAGCACGCGCAGAGCAGAGGTAAATCCACTTTTCTCATAGTAAAAGAAAAGAAAAGAGAAGAAACAGAGTGAGAGAGATAAAGAATATTACAGCAATATAAATTGCATATATAAGATTTGTTTTAGATATCTGTATCAATCAACAATTTTGAAGAATAAAGACATTGTTATTGGCATTACGTTATTCGCTCTCCGTTTTTTTTTTAAAGAATCGACTATTTTTTAAGTATTATAACGATTGGATAACAGTTAATAATATGAGATTTGTATCTCACTGTGCATAATTGTAAATTACATACTCGACTACGACACGTTAATAGTTTCAACCACCATCGTTTTAGCATGCGAATTCGATTATCACGCTTTATCGATGAAATTCAAAATGAATATTTCGTTGACCACTAGCTTCCGGAATCAGTATATTCAATTTTCTAATTTCACCACACAAATAGATTCATGGATCCGTAAATCTATAAATCATAGTTTATTGGTATTGATCTATACTAAGTAACATTAATCGATGTGTCAATGTTCACGTAAATAATTCTTTTTCAAATAATACCGCATTAGATATTTATTTAAATAAAAAAGGACTGTATTAAAAATATCAATAATATATTTTTGTATTATTTGCTTATTTAAAAAAAATAAGTAAATTTTTTCAAAAATCTATATGTTGATCTCATAAAGAACAATCATGCGATTAATAATATAGAATCAAATATTATACAGCAATAATATAAATATTATTATTATAGATTTATATACGTAAGATTGAGTATCTCTATTTTTCTGTATAGATGAGACACGTTTTATATTGCGGGTCGATATCACTGGGAATTTCGGAACGAACAAATCGATCATCGGGGACAACGATTTTTCATCTTGTCCAGTGTATATTCACGAATGATACGAGGCGATATCGACTTTAAGTCGTGCGGAAAATAGAGTGGCTGGCCCGCACCTCGCGGCCGATTTTATGAATGGCGCGCCGTGGAAACGAGAGATAGAAAAAACAATCTCGTTCCATTCTCTCCCGCTTTGGGGAAAGGGAGAACACTCGCTTGCACCGTAACACCAAATTTTCTGTCCACCCAGTCTTTCAGTTCGTACGTCACGACTCGATGCGCGCGTTATCGAATAAATGAATGAAACGTCATTGCTTACGGCATTATCGGCGGCCTTCGCGATTTTTTCCAAACATTTCTTTCGCGCGATCGCGCTCGATTATCCAATGTCAAGCTCCTTCAGTTGCTGTTTTAATCTCTTGTAATTGTTGGACAGTCCTGATAACGCAGTAGAAATCTTTTCTATGATTCTTATTGATCGATTTAACCATTAACACGGTAAATAAGCTGATATCACAACGCGATAAAAATTACATATCTGTTTTCTATAGCTGAACTAATATACACTTTGGGAACTTGAAATAAAATAGATATATGTTTGATATTTGCAGTTAAAGCGAGAAAACAAGTCTAGTACTGTCATGAATAAAAAACAGGGCATATATTTAACTTCCGATTGCGCGGCAACGGGATATATCGGTTCTATTGAAATCCGACAGCTTTCAAATATAACCTGTTACGATATAGGTGTCGTAAATATGTTGGGCAAATTTTTGACTCAGTTCTCAATTTTCAACATAGCATGTTTTACGTGTTGTCAGTCAGTTACTAAATTATTTAATCGTTATATTTCTATTCCATTTGTATTTATTTTTTTAACTGTAGCTTCTCAATTTTTTCCTTTAAATTGAAATAAAATTTAAAGGAAAAAAATTCAAGGAAATTAAAACTTTATATATATAAAATCTTAACGTACATATTTAAAGTACATACTGTGTACGTTATTTCCGCCTTTCTTTAGACAATTTTACGAAAACTGGAGAAACCAACATAAGTTCTTCTACATAAATGAATAAATAACAGCCGTTTGCATATATATCGTCGAAAATAATCCAATTTCTTGCTCTTCATTTAGTGCATGTGCATACGCAGTACCGCAGGCGTATACATTGAATGTCTTTTCTTCCGTGTTCTTTTCTGCTGTCATCGCGGAATTTTTGTCCCCGCCATGCTCGCCATGCTTTTTCGAGTATTCCCGAGACACGACCACTAATAAAGCGCTTCACGTCTCGACTTTATACTTTCTTCTTTATCTCGCCCTGACGCTTCATCTGCGCTTTCTTGCCGCCTTCGGACAGACGCGGCTGTCTCGACGAGATATGTGTCTCTTTAGCCGACTCTCTTCAGCTCATCTTGTTGCTCGGCTTGTTTCGCCGGAAATTGCCCATCAGACATGTTAATAGCGATGTCTGCGTGTATTCCGGCCCAATATTTAGCAGTTCTGGCCAATGGTCGAGAAACGCATTAATGCAGATTGTCGCTATCGCACCGCGATGGAGACCGTTATACGCTTCAACCCTCTCGCGCTTTCTCTCTTTCCCTTTGACCGTTCCCATCCCCCATTTTATCCCCGATATCTCTGTTGCTCTAGTTGCTTCCCCCTCTCGCTCTTCCAAAATTGATTCGCCCCAGGGAGTCGCGCGGCAGGCGTAAATCATCGAGAAAATTTGATTGCACTCGTTTTTCGCGACACGCGCTTTTTTTTTATGCTCAGTGTTACGTGTCAATTGGAAAATCAAGAGAAACTGAAACGGTAGTAACAAATAACGCAAAGATTGCATTTGACGCAGCTTTCTATGATGTTGTTAATTGGTTTACTCTCGATAGGGCAATCTGACCATTGTCAGTGGCAAATTATATTTACTTTATGTTATCCGTTATTAATAATTTTTGAAATCTATAAAAAGGTGCTTTTATAAATCGTAGAGTATCAACATTGTTTTCGATTATTATCTATACAGAGAAAAATTTGCAATCACTGGCGCGCACACATCGCGAATTTGTATACGCATTAAAATCTCGTATAATAATCCTGAAATTAATATCACACGATATAATATCATGCGTTAGTTTAAAAAAAAAAGTAGCTTTTATTTAGTATATTCATTCGAAAAAAAAACAATTTTGCTGAAGTATTTGAAAGTTTAGCTAAAAAAAAAGATCTGAGGATAATTTTGTTGATAAAACATTTATGTAGGATTCTGAAACATGATGAGTAATGAGAGATTTTGACATTTTTACAACCAGCTTGAATGTCTTATACATAATTATTTTAATCCAAACCGATTTAATCCAATAAAATTTATTTTTAGATTGGTATCTAGCTAAATTTTTAGCTAGATATTTCAGCAAAATCGTTCCTTTTTGTGTATTTGTCAACTTAATATATTCTAATGTATAGTATCGGCACTATTGGCCGTTTAATTTGAACATTCTAAAAGAATTTTGTTTAAAAAATATACATAACCTAACTTCAATATTTTTGTCGCGCGAGGATTTACGCTGCAAAAATTAGAAAAAATAAGATAGGGATAATTTACATGACTACTCATATGTTTTTGTATTATATTCGTATTATGTTGTAGTATGTTGTATTATATTATGTTGTAGTTTTTATATTTTTTACTATTAATATTAATAAAACCATTGTAAGTTGAATCGATTTCTCAATTTAGTAAATAGCACAACCATATTATAATCTACATAAAATGATTACTGTAGGGAATGCAAAAGGCTTAATGGCTATTTGATATAAGTGAGGAAATAGTAAAGAATGGAGTAGAAAAATACAAGTGCTTAACTCTTGTATTCTTTGTTCAGCTTGATGTCGGATATATCCCACTAGTTTGGGATATATCGGCATTTTTAACGGGCAGAATTTATGCCTAAAGCACTTAAAATACGCAGATTACATTCAGTCGTTAATTGCAATAAATGCATGAAACATGTGTCTCATAACACTTGTAATATACGTAAAGGATGAGAATTATTATCTATTACTTCGTACATATATTTATCATTCTTATTCCTTAATGAAACTTTGTAAATACACTTTATGTTATTGTGTCATTTTATATCTTACTTCTAACAATAAGCATTATTTGTAAATTTTTCATAAGCTGTACATTCTATTTTTGAGTAACCATATATATCCTTCTCTAG
>Ga0157364_1002286_pt1 | contig 17659 bp, 9 predicted proteins | sample AttsexASBM2_FD_111476 | JGI IMG/M metagenome (GOLD analysis project Ga0157364, IMG submission 111476) | Fungus gardens microbial communities from leaf cutter ant in Ribeirão Preto, State of São Paulo, Brazil - Atta sexdens ASBM2 | ecosystem: Host-associated > Fungi > Mycelium > Unclassified ... | reverse complement strand
ACATATAAAAAAATATATAATAAAATACAATAAATTGTCTATATTTATAAAATATTTTTTTTATATATATACACTTATTTTATATTATATAAATATATATATATATATATATATATATATATATATATATATATATATAAAATATAATTGTACATGCAATATTGCAACAATAATATTGCAATTGTTTTATGCTATTAGAGAATCTTGATTCAACTAATTCTACATCTTTTTCTAATTCTAAAAATTTAAACAAGATAAAAATCGAGCAAGTTGAATCAAGAATAAAGTTAATTATTTACACATTAGTAAAAATGGACATATTAATTTAATTTTAATAATAAAAGCACTATGAAGCAATTATTGTATTAAAAATGATATTCACAGTTTTGTACTTAAGATCGTCTTAAATCGATTTAATAATTAAATATAAAAATGATTATTGTACATATTATATTCTTGTTGAGATATTATCTTATTTATATATATATATATATATTTTATCAATGCAGATTAACTTTAATTAATTTTTTCTTTTGTTCTTTAGCTTTAAAAATTAAAAAAAATAAAGAATAAATTACATTATCATACAAAATTAATTTACACGTGGAAACGGGCAACAGTCAATGACCCTGAATGAACTGTTCGATTCAATTCAATTCAATATGAAATCAAAAGGGACTATTAGACATGAGAATTGTCAATTTATCGTCCACATTCATGTTCTAAGTTCGTACCAGTTTCGATTTGCAGTTATATTTGACTATCAACCAAATTAAGCTAATTAAATGTTTTATTCATTTATTCTCATATTCGCGGGCCCTCATGATGACTCGCTCGTTACGTTACCGCCGGGGAAACGAGCCAATTGGACGCTCCCACATTTCTAAACGTGCACACGCGTACTCGAGGCATCATCGCATCCGGTAGTGGTCCACTCTGACAGACCACTGCAGGATCAGACAGTGTGGTACTTTCATCGTCCATAGCATTATGAGGTTGTTGCTGCTCGTAGGCTTGATAGCCGTTGTCTCCTGTGCGAGCAATGGGCCGAAAGTCACTGATAAGGTATGAAGTATCTAGATACTATTTGCAAAATATAAATTGTGAATACGTGGCATTTCGCCGGCGCGAGATATTTTTATTGCATATATGGAAAAATCCGTGCGTCACTTACGAACGAACAATGCCTTTGTCCGGCAGTATATATATTCGCCGAGTTCTCTCACAAAGAATCATTTACTTAATATTAATTAATGAATAATTTATCAAATTTTTAGGTATGGTTCGAAATCAAGATCGGCGATGAGGCTGCGGGTAGAGTAGAGATCGGTCTGTTCGGCAAAACCGTTCCGAAGACAGTCAAGAATTTCGTCGAGCTTGCCAAATTGCCAGAAGGTGAAGGATACAAGGGCAGCAAATTCCACAGAGTGATCAAAGACTTTATGATTCAAGGAGGTGACTTCACAAAAGGAGATGGCACTGGAGGTCTTTACTTTTAATTGTTTAGGTCAGATGTACTGTCTAAAAATTAGCTCCCGAGCTAACACCTCTTTATTGTCTTGTTGAGCAAGATAGAATAAACAAAAAGAATAAACACTAGAACTCTGTCCAGTAACTAGCTGTTCTAATATCTATTCTTTTTGTTTTCTTCTTGTCTTGTTCAATGGGACAGGGGAGGTGATAGCAAATACTTTTTATTTGATGATACAAGTATATGCACAGGTAACGTTTTATTTTGTTACTGAATGTTAAAAAAGATAGAATGCAATGCTTGTGTTGATTTGTATTGTTATTCCTACCAATGTAGTTTTAATCTTCAACTAACTTTTTCTACTTTTTCTAATAAAAATTAGAAAAAAAAAGTAAGCTGGGTCGAAATTAAAGTTGATTTACATTGGTAGAAACAGACATAAATGGAAAGCATTTATTCGCTAGCTGAGTTTTGGACTGGTCTAGTTTAACATAGATGCATTTGATTCTAATTGCTGATCTATAATCTAGGTCGCAGTATCTATGGAGATCGCTTTGCGGATGAAAACTTCAAATTGAAGCATTACGGCGCTGGATGGCTGTCCATGGCCAATGCTGGCAAAGATACCAACGGGTCTCAATTCTTTATCACAGTTAAGCAAACACCTTGGCTCGATGGTAGACATGTCGTCTTTGGCAAGGTTATCAAAGGAATGGTAAGAACATTATTTACTTGTTATTATTATGATAATTTACTGAAATTTACTACAATTTTTTACTTTATTTCATTAATTAAGTATACAAAGCTTGTTCTTTTCATTAATTTTTTTTATTTTTCCTCTTTTCACTTTGGAGATAAAAAAAATAAAGGGAACGAAAAATGTTCAAAAAAGCAGATTTATAATTTCAATATTCTGTTGCAGGATATAGTGCGCAAGATTGAGCAAACGAGCACTGACTCACGAGATAAGCCACGCAAGGACATAGTCATCGCCGACAGCGGCGCGGAGACTGTGACAGAACCATTTAGTGTATCTAAGGATGACGCCACTGAGTAAATTTCAGCATTCGCCAACAGCCTCATTATTCTTTATTCCTTTATTTCTTATACAAAACGATCTCTTGGGAACTGCATGATTTTTGACAGCCTTGTTGGTTTTTCTAAATGAATGAGTGGCACTAATAATAATCTGTCATGATAACTGTTTAACAGTGTTCTAATGACAGGATTAACAGGGAGAACGACTCAGCAAACGATATCAACGAAAAGCGTTTTGTAAGGTCATAAAGTGTTAAAGCAACAATCAATAAGTAATAGAATGATTGTTTCTATTCTAATTGTTAAAAACTATGTATAACTCGCATTGCACAATACATTTTGTACGCAAACAGATTTTCTACATTCACAAATAAATGTAAGTTGTTTAAAGTATCGTCGTATGTGATTTTATTTCTCTTACATAAGAAAACTGAATCACATTGCCTCAGCAAATTGATTGATAAGATAAATGGCTAGATTGTCCCAGTTTCCAATCGTGTATTAAAGAAATAATTATACACATATAAACTTCAAAATTAATATTTTTAAAAGATTATTAATATAATATCAATGACATACCACAAAAATATCAAAATTATCAATTCTTACAAAATTATGGATATTAATAAATTTTTTAAAAATATTTTAAATAAGATATATTCAAAATGGCGGTTCAATGACCGGATCCATGCAATTTGTAATAGCGTACAAAATTCCCTGCGCTGCATACTTGTAGCAATTGGCAATTCTGAATTACTATTTTTCCTATGAAGAACGCGCGGCTTCTCTTCTGAATTTTTATGTTGGAAAATCAATGAAAAATGTTATCAAGACAACAATGTCTTACCTTTGCGCATAAATGGATTCGAAAGCGAAACAACAATGTTTTGCGTTTTCTCTCAATCAAGAATCAAAAAGATGTAAAAGTACGGTGAGTAATTAGGTTAGGTTAGGTTATAATAAATGTTTGTGAATATAAACAATTCTTGTCGCTTTCAAGACATATAATAGTATATTTTCATTAAATATTCATTAAATATTCATGTTTCAGAGAGTTATAATTAAGTTATAATTAATTGTATTGCTTCTTTTTGATAATTAGAGAGAGATGGAAGTCTATTGTGGGTTTGGAGATCCATGCTCAGATTGCCACGGAATCAAAATTGTTTTCCAGTGCATCTACCAATTTTGCCAGCCCGGTTAACTCGTGCGTTTCATTCTTCGACTGTGCCACACCAGGAACATTACCTGTGAGTTATTAATAATCGGTTATAATGAATCAGACACCTGCTGAACATAAACTAACAGTAATATAAAATCAATATTATAATTTCTTATTCAACAATGTAAGTGTTATATACAACATGTGTTATATTTATATCATTATATGGGAAATGATAATATTGATGCAATATTATTATTAATTTATGTTTAGCAGAAATACTCTTTCTTGAATAAATAAAAATAATTAACTTTGCAAACTGTTACAATAAATATTAATTATTGTCGTAGATATGTATATATTGTAGGTATTGAACAGGAAATGCGTAGAATCAACAGTGACGACTGCTTTAGCGCTATCCTGCCAATTGAATGAGACTTCTTTGTTTGAAAGAAAACATTACTTCTACGCAGACTTGCCTGTGAGTGATAAGTATCTATCATAAAATAGATACTTATCATTATTGTTTTTATTAGTTGCAAATTATTTAGGCAGGATTTCAAATTACTCAACAAGGACAACCTATTGCTGTTAATGGTGAAATTAAGTTTCATGTTTTCACTCCAGGACTGCACAAATCTCCATATTTGAAATCTTCTAAAATTAAGCAGATTCAATTGGAGCAGGACAGTGGCAAAAGTTTGCATGACGAAAATGTAGCAAGGTATTGAGTTGATTGCTATTTGGTTCTGTTCGAAAATTAATAAAAATTGGGAGTATTTCAATTAATTTTTTACTTGATATTTCTGTATCTTAGAAATTTGATTGACCTTAATCGAGCTGGAATACCTTTGATGGAATTCGTGTTTGAACCAGACTTGGTCAATGGTGAGGAAGCGGCTGCGCTTGTAAAGGAGCTTGGATTTACGTTGCAATTACTGGGTGTCTGTAGCAACAAAATGGAAGGTTGTTTGCGAAAAATTTTATTTTCAATTTTATTGTATTTTTATACAACTCTCTCTCTCTCTGTGTGTGTGTGTGTGTGTGTGTGTGTTATATCGGTTTTTTATTATCTTTATAAATTGTAGAAGGAGCACTTCGCGTGGACGCCAACGTTTCTGTAACCAACCGAGATAGTTTAGGCATTCGAACGGAAATAAAAAATATTGGAAGCGTGCGTGCTGTCGCTGCGGCCATTCAATATGAAATAAATAGGCATATTTCTATCCTTGAGATTGGTGATAAGATGTTCAGTGAGACTCGTGCTTGGGATGCAGTGAACAAGAAAACTGTTCCTATGCGTGAAAAAGAAGACAAAGAAGTAACAGCATTTCGATTTTACATTGCTACTCTTACATTATGAATTATTGAATTCACCTTAATATAATACTTTCAGGATTACCGATTTATGCCTGAAACAAATTTACCACCTTTACGTATACATCTTAGAGAAGATTTACCAAATAAAAACAATTTAGTTGATGCTGTAGTACTAAAAAGACAGCTACCCGAGTTGCCGGAACAAATACGTCAGAGACTAAAGAATGATCTTAAGATATCTCCTGAAATAATTATAGCTTTAATGGTAAATCTTGTGTATGCTCTATAATGAAACAAAAAAATATAAACATTTTTAAAAATATTTTATATTTTTTTTAGAGTGACTTTGCATTATTACAATTATTTAACAGAATAACAAGAAATAATGAGAATCGTAAACCGCAACTGGTCGCTAAATTTCTCGTCATGGAGCTGTTGACTTTTCTTTATAAAAATAAACTAACGATTGAATTTTGGTAAGCCTCTTCTTTTTAAGTAAGATAATGTTTCGGAATAAAAAATGCATACTTCATAAATTTTCAGTGTACCACATGAAGATTTTATTGGTCAATTGATTGATTTATTACAAGACAATTTAATTAATTTAATAACGGCAAAAAAGATTTTGAAGGAATTAGTAATTGATTCAGATAAACTACCAAAGGAGGTAAAAATCTCATTTTTTCAAAAAATATGTGGTATTTACAACTTAAATATTTTTTTAACTTACATTCATATAATTAACTTTATTTATTACACATAGATTGTTAAAGAGCACAATTGGTTCCTGATATCAGATGAGAAACAATTAGAACAAATATGTTTAGACATTATAGAAAAAAATCCAAAACTTGTATCAGCATATAAAAGTGGCAAGAAAAAATTGTTTAAAGCGTTAATGGGAGAAACGGCAAAAGTTACGGAACAACGTGCAGATATGGCTGTTGTTGCAAAAATTATGGAACGATTACTAAAATAGTATAAGTATGATAAAATGGAGAAGGAAGGAATTACTATAAATCTATTAATGAGTTAGTATTGTGAGATGATATATTGTAAATAAAAATAATTCGATTTTTTTATAAGCAGTTTTATATTGATTACTTACCTTTCATTGTATAAGACTCTGATGATTAATTAATTATATTATATAAGGATTTTTATCAATATAAATATTTTAAAGAATATATTATTACAGATATATAAAGGAATTCCCCCATAGACTTAAGTTTATAAAATAATAAAAATAGGTCCACACACACACATATAAGTTTGTATTAAATATTTACACAAATATTTTCTAATAAACTTCATTACGAAATAACTACATTGAGTCATCATTTTTTTACAATTGTTTACAATAATATCATTAAAAAACATGCCAACTGTCAATTACACATTCCATTATTCAATATTTATAAATTCGTCTTTATCCAGAACGTATTGGACAATCATTATTGGTGTTGCTATAAGAAAATAATAGGTAACAGCATTTTATATTGGACAAGTAGTTAAAAATAATAACACAGATTTTCTACATCAACAGTTTGAACTGAAGTTACCACAGCTCTAACATACAGTAATTTTAGCACTTTAAGGAGATTAAAAATCCCGATGTGTCTAAAGTATATTTTACATATCTGTGATATTATATAAGAAAATGTATTATATTACAGAGTAATTAAAAACATTTACTCCCGTATATGCATCAAATTTCTGCTTATACTGCAAAAATGGCAATGATGGAAGGATTTACAAATTGCAGTCTTCAGAAAAAGGCCACTTGAGTAGCAAGGTCATGTTCTTTGACTCCTTTATCACCGTAATTTAATCAGGAGTAACAGATATATCGTTTATTGCTTCGACAATGTAAACAGTTTCGATATTTTATGGATTTGTTTGTATGTAGTCAGAGTGTTTCACAAAAACTTACTTCCCGAGTAAAAATTCTTTTTTTCAAATTACTAAAATGCCACATCACCATTGTCTATTTGTTTGTATTTACAAAATGTTCTTATAAAGAATCAACATTGATAACGCGATTTGTTAAAAAAGAAAACTGTCCGTAAAGATTAACAGTTCTTTTCTTTCTTTTCTAATAGTCAAATAAAATAAACCTGACTTTTTTTTACTATAAAGCATTAAATTGATTTTATATAGTGGATTATAAAATTTATCTTTCTGACATTATAAAAAGTAATTCCACAAAGTAAAATTCCTCTAAGTCTTTTACAATCAAGTATTCACAATCTAAGAATAGGAGTAACATTTCTTTTCGCCTTTGGCACAGCCATGCGATTAATTGATCTCATAATTGGAATAAGTTAAATAAAGATAAATTCATCGATAGCATGACGCAAGATTTGTAAGAATACTAGCGATAATGATGATGCTGCTATAATTAAAGCAATTCATTCAACATAGTTGTAATACAACTTAAAATTTCATTACGATGTGTAGTTGAGACTACAAGATTTTTTATTTGGATAATTTGCTGATTACTCTGATCAAGGCACCATTTTCATCTTTTAGCCTCTGATTTTCGCATTTTAGTTGGTCCATCACCTAGAAAAAAAAATATCACACTAATTCTTATGCACTAATTAAGAACACAATAGAGGAAAATACAAAGAAATAATGCCATTATAGACGGAATAATTTCAGTGCTCACAAAACAACAGGAGGATAAATGGAAAGAGGCACTCACAAGTATTACTGCAACCAAAAGTCATTAAAGTATTCGGGTAATGTATATACTAGCAAAAAATTAATAAATGTTCAGATATTGATACAGATAAGAAAACTGAAAAATGATCGCGAATAGCAAAAGCGTTTCATCAATTTATGATCATCGTATTATATATACCAAAATCATAAACTTTATTTCTTTCAAGTTAATCATTGCATTTGTACACAAGTATTCCTTCATAATTATTTATATTTAATTAATATTGCATTGATATTTGATAAATAGCTCAAATTGTTTAGATATAAATCCGACTCTTGAATAAAATTTTCATACATACAAATATTCTACAAATGTTCGCAAATTTATCCTCAAACTTATACGCAATCTAAGAGTGAGACTTAATTAGCGAATAATTAAGACAATTTAGATAATGCACAATTATTCTTATCTTATTGATACAATATTGATATTGATATATTTGACTTCAAGTTGTAGGAGTATTTCATATGCAAGAAATAATTTTATGTTACAATTGCAACTATCATTTGTCATATTTTTTGTAGAGCACTTTTTGAATACTACAAAATAATATCATATCGTTGATACGAAAGCTTTCTAATGCATACCACGGAATAATAATGAGTATGCAATATTATACGTAAAGTTAAAGAGGGATTAATGTCAATTTTATGGATTGGACTATTTTTTAAAGTCTATAAAGTGCAATAAAGTGCAACAATTTAACATTTAACATGCTTCCTTAGAGAGAAAGAGAGAGAGAGAGACAGAGGTGAAAATCTAAGTTAATACAGTGTAATATGTGTTGATATTTTAACAGTCGAATATATTTTGGGAATTGAATAACTTTCACACAGTTATGATTAAGATAAATAAACTGAAAAGAATAATTAACTGCAGAGTCATGGCTTTGTTTTTATGTGAAACACGTGCTAAAATGATCGATGCTTGATGATGGCATTCAATTTACTGATGTTATTCTGCATGTTGGATGATGGTTTTATAAGGAGGAAAGTTTCCTAAAGTTAAAATTGTGGTAACTATATTCATTCCTATATGTATCTTATAAATGACAGACTGCGTTCTTTCTTATCTCTTGTTAAAAATTTGTTTTTCGTTTTTAGTAAATGTATTATTAAATAATTTATTTATAACATGCATCACACAATTAGCCGGGATAATTTATTATAATTGTCACGTTTGGAATTTGGAACATCTTGAACAATTTTATACATATATAAAATATGTTATATACGTAATTATATGCGTAAAATAATTGCCTTGATAATACATTGCAGAAATAAAAGTGTTATCACACAAGAAGTATCACACAAGAAGATACATAAATGTACAATATTGATTGCAATACTTAGAATAAGACATATGTATTATAGAAAGCCTGAAGTCTCTCTTTTATAAAAATAAATTGATACCTTTAATTAAAAATTGATTAATGGTACGCGTTATATATTGGAATGTATTTTGCAAAGCTGATTTGTACGATAAGTATGATGAGTGGTATCATTTCTGTTTTAATATTGGCGATCGGAACACAAAATTATAATTAATCATTCGATTAAAAGAGTAATTAATTAATTAATGTTGTACGTGAGATACGAAGTCTATCGTAAACGCAGATGCTGTCATTGTGTCCTTTACCTATTTAGTATTGGTGAGTTTGGATACGACGCGGGTAAGTGCCCGATTTTCGGCTTTCAATCTCTCATTTTCAGCTTTGAGCTTTTGCAATTGCTGTAAACAGTTAAATAATTAGCCTAAAACCCCGTCATTGTTTTTGCGAGTCCCAAAATAGCCAAAAACAAATAACGTTCCATTAACAGACGAATAAACCGTGTTCCCCGCTAAATTCCCCGCTAAAACTATGCTGGAAGTTCTGAGAAGCGGAACTCAGTGAAAATACAAAATGGATTACTGAAAATTACTGAATCTCGCGAAAAAAAGAGAAAATGAGTATCAATTGGAAATAGAGAATAAGAAAGAGAGTAAAGCGCCAATTTGCGTAAAATTGCCAGGTAAGGAAAAGCATATAACCGAAGCGATCGGGTACTTCGTACAAAAATAATCATTGCTGTTTTTGCTTGCCGCTAGCAGTCACAGCAACACAAGAAAAAAAGAGATGACGGTGTGTAACTAACTAAAAAATCTAAAATTGTATATATACTGATACGTATATTCATACATAAAATCACAGACAATTGTGTCTTCTCATCATTCAATTCAATGTATGAAAGCATTTCTTCTATTCGCTTTCACATACATAACAGATTCATAATGTAGGAAATGTATCAAATCTCTGCAAACTTACCTTCAATTCTTCTTCCATCTCTGAAAGTTTCCTCTCCATGGCTCGCCTTTCCCTTTTCTCTGCTTCAGAGAGAATTACTTTATTTTGGTTGATTTGCATTTTTTCCAATAAATGCCTAACTTCCTTTAATTGTTCGTCGGAGCGCTTCAGTTTATCCTTTAACCTTTCATTCTCGATTTGAGATTCCTCGTATAATTTTTTATAATCTAATTCACCGTTTTCGGAACTATTGGATTTTAATCTGATTGGTGTTGATGAGGCTTCTGATGATAGCGAAGATATCGAACCTAATCTAGTGGCTCTCCCAGAACGATCGTTTCCGCTCTAAAAGAAAAAAAATATTAAACGTAAATTTTTATTACAATGTATCATTTAAAATTTTTATCACTCTAAAAAAATTATAATCTGTAATATTAATAAAAATTGGGTATAAATATGAATTTAATAATATAATATTCGATAATATTACTGAATATATATTCAGTTATATTATATTATAGTTATATTATTAAATCCATGTTTATATAATTTATTTACGTATACAAAATATATTTAAATAAAAAGAAAATAATAGTTTAATAAAAACTATTATTTGAAAATATTCTAAAATCCTGGAAGTTTTATAAGAGATTTATAACAGATTTAAAATGCGAAAAGCAAGGAAATTGCTTACAGCATATCCCTCAGAACTAGTTAAACTTTGTAGACTGGAACTTCTCGAACCGATATTAAGACTCGGTTTTATTTTTGATCTCTTAAAACTCTCGGTTTTTTGCATATGTGGCCGAGTGTTTACGTTTAGATTTAAATAATTATAACTGGGAGATGGACTCAGATTCAAAGGACTGACAGCTGTGTGAGAAGGTAAAGTCACACCACCATATCCCGTTGACGTTCCACCATATGTCGTGAAAAGATTCTGATAATTCGGATTGTTCGTAGACTTCGTGAAAGGAGTTGTTCGAAATAAGTCGCTACTCTTTTTATTCTTATTTAAAAAATTAGATCCGGAATATAGATTTGGAGATTTTACGCCCAATAATCCCGCGTTAAACGTTAAATTATTTGGATTTAATGAGAGCAAACCACCGATTCGTGACCTGTTTCCAAAAATTGATTGCCCATTTGTTGACGCTTGAGCTCGTAAGCCTGCAGCTGTTGTTGGCTTAGTCTGTGCTCCCTTTCTGTACGAAGACATGGTTTGCGTCACGTGCGAAGTGTTATTACAAGGCACTACAGCATCGGCAACTCTTTCCGCGAGATTCGTAACATTCACATAAATGGTTTGCGAGAGGTTTTATTACGGCCTGCGGTATTTTAAACGCAAACTTTTTTCGATTTTTAGAGCGGAGCGTGTATACGCCGCGGATAAGAATCGATAGACTGACTGGGCAGGGGAACCCAAGACATCAAGCAGTTCACTTTAAAGCATTACTACTATGCGCTATTTTTGGAATGCACGCGGAGACGCACACAAATATCAAGGTTGTGTGTTTCGGAGAATAAATGCAGCTTATACCGTAGTTTAAATGGTTTTTTTTTCAACACAATGGCTTAAATATAGACGCATTTATAAATAAATAATATGTAGATACTATGATATATCTAATTTTATAATCGGAATAAGTTCAAAGAGAACGAGTATAAATTTCGTAATATTAGATAATAGCCGTCATATATATATATATATATATATATATATATATATATATACAAGATTTATATAGAACGCATTAGCAATCTGTCATCGATATATAAAAAACTTTCATGTTCATGAATGCTAAATATATATATATAAGCGGAATGATTCTAAATGTCAGATTCCAAACCGCGTTGGGTAGAATACTTTTAGACACAGTCAGGCCATGTCCATGACCATTTCTTTTTGTTTCAATTATCGATTAAGGTCTCAAATATAATTAAAACTTTTTATCAAGATCAATTTCGATAGCTTTATATTTAGAATAGTAGAAACATTACATTAAGATTAAGCAAAATTATACGTTGATGTTTATTACAATTATTCTTTTGTCTATTTTCATATCAAATGTCATATTTCTCGAATATAAGTGACAAAATAATGAATGCTAGACTATTTTTATCGAGAACAGAGACTATTTTTTCAAAAAGCTAAAAATAATTTGAAGCTCTGATAGCCTATGAAAACCGCTGACTTACATCCACTGAATGAAAAAGTTAAGCTGGAATATTATGGAGCCTCTAGAATGAAGCAAAAAATAATTGTATGATATTAAGAAAATGCTTTTTTTCGTGTTACTTGCATCTCTTTATGCATAAAGTAATAGTTTAACAGTTGGAACTTTGCGAAACAATAAGCTGTCAGCATCGAAATGAGATAATGTTTTATATTCAAACCTCCCGATTTGTGAGTGTTGTGTTTCCCTCTGCGTCATTTAACTGCGCGTTATCCAATTTTGGATTTTTGGCACGTGCCTGGTAAATCCGTGGCAAGAAGCTCGTAAGTCGAAATTCGAACAGACGCGTTAGAAAGATTTTAACGCGATTGTAAAACAAAAATCAATAAACCGAAAAGGAAATAATATATTTTGGATCGGTGGAATTTATATCTTAATATTATATTTATATATTTATATATTTATATATTAGTATCTATTGCAGAAATTAACACTCATGCATATGTATCTAATCTTTGCATATTATTATGTTAAATCAAGTAATTTGAATTTAAAGCGCTGCTTTTTAATAATAGACTAGAGTTTATGCTTGGAGAATTGACACTGTAATAATTATATTTTATATTTTATATTGAAAAGAAATTACTCACTTCGTTGTGATTGATTTTGGAATCATCGCAATCACCACCAGCAGTTAGATCTTGCTTTTCTGGGTCAATTTCCTATAAAAAAGAAAATATAATCTTTTTAGAAATGTTTAAATATATATATTTAAGTTTTATTTCCAATAATTTTTATTACAGTTAACTTTACTTAATTTTCTTCTTTATTAATAATATAATTAAAATTTTTAATCTATTCGAAGTCCTTCTTTTCTTACTTTTATGTAGTAATATTAATTAAAATACTTCTGAAAAAATATAACCCTATTACATAATTTTTACTAACATCCATATCTACATGGACTACGCCTGTCGATCTTCTCTTAGGTCGACGTCTCCTTTGAATAACTGCTTGTGTAGCTTGTGCGTTTCTACTATCATTTTCCTTATCTTGTTCTATAACACAAAAAAATTTCTTTTCTTTTTAGATAAATAATCAATACTTCATGAATTAATAGTATTTCTATTAATATATATACAAAATTCCTAATTAAATTCGTTAATTATTCTGTAAAGTTTTACCTTTGTCATCAGGTTGCTTTAACGATCTTCTAAGGGGTAAAGTAACTGTGGTTTCTGTACTACTGGTGGCAATAGTCTCCACGGGCGCTGATGATGGTCTAGGTACACCAGTTCCACCAGACGGTCTTCTCATGTAGGCCGTCGTATTGTCAGTAGGTTTATTATTAGCATCCTCTAACTGAAACTATATAACAAAATATATTATTAATATAAATCTTGATTTTTACAATAACATTCGTGACCCACTTTTCATTAGCAATTAAACTTCCGTACATTACGGAAGTTCTTCAAACGCATTGCGGCGTAACATCAATCATACAGACCGTGAACATTTATGAATTAGTCATAAATAAATGATTTTTTATAAGCGCACACACCTTGCTTCCATTGTCTACCCTTAATCTCCAAGACGGTCGTCTCTCAGGTAAATTAGATTCTTCAGAAACTTTATTCACAGGAGTCACAGTAGTGGAGGTTGCGGTTGTTATCGTAGCTGTGATCGAAGCTGTATTGCTGACGGTGGTGGTGGTGGTGGTGGTGGTAGTAGTAGTAGTAGTAGTAGTAGCAGTAGCAGTAGTAGTTGAAGTAATAGTAGAAGGCTGGATTATTTAAAAAAAAAATATGAATAAAAATCATAATCTCAATTTTAAATGTCATGCTGCGTTATTTTTGTGTAAGAATATAATAAAAAATAAAATATTATATACTCTCGATATTAAGCAACACAAATACTTCATTGTGACATCCAGTTCAATTAGATCTTCATGAAATTTATTACGTTCAATCGTTAATGCTGCATTACATTCACTACTATTGCTCTCACATTAGATAAGTCTGCCTTGATATTTTGATATACTATTTAAAAAGAATTCGTTCGGACATATCAGATCAGATAAGTTAGTCACTTTTCTTCAATCACACGATAAGACAGCGATAATAATGCTGATATGATCTTTACCTGCGTGGATGGTGTTGATGTCGGCAATTCATTGTTCTGTTGCTTTTTCTTCACTAATTGTTCGGCACTCTTAATCTCATCCAATGTCACACCTTGAGTAGACCTTCTCGTTTCTCTTACTCTCTTTGCATGGGCTTTCCTTTGAGTTTCACTTTCTTCATCGCGTACGGGTGGAACGAAGGATCTGTACATATTCATACAGTAACATATAAAGTATCAATTTACGAGTTCCAAAACAAAAGATATGTAATACTGTCAGATTGTTTTATCTGTGCAATAAAAACAAACTTTTAGTAAGCATGTTCAACACAATTTGTAAGCAATATCAAAAAAATTCAAAATATAACACAAAATAACACAAATAAATATACGTATTCCTGTAAAAGAAAATAATTAAAATATCTCTTCTTTCAGGTACACCTTTGATGTATCACATAATTTCAATTTCTTCCTTGTAGTAGTGTATTAATTTTGGAATTGATTAGAAAACTTGAAAAAAGAATAGAGTCGTAATGCTTAACATTGAAGAATTGTTCTGGTCGATATATTATTTTCACAGAATATCAATTTTTGTTACAATGAATTATATTGAAAATATCATAAAGTATATTTAACAAAACAAATCGAATAAAATATATTTGTGTGTGGCAGTGTGTTCATTTGCCAATTAACAGGTATTTAGGCAAATTTGATAAATTCATATATGTATAAGGTGTCTATACAAATATATATATATATATATATATATATATATATATATAGGACAATTAATGTGCAAATAAAAGAATAATCACACTGCAAAAAGCAAACTTCCATGCTACTGCCAACAAATTAACGTAATTAATACGTAAATATTTGACAAAAGTCATAATATTTCAGGAGGATCTTCCGAGCAGTGAGTACCCACTTGAAGAAATTCTTGAAGAGATTTCCTGGACTTAGCTTGTTCCCTCCTGGTGTAGTGGGAGTTCCAGGAGCAGTTGCTACTGCATTATTTGTATTTGATACAACTGTAGATGCAGCTTCCACTGGTTGAACACTACCCAGCCACATTAATTATAACGCACAATACAGAATGTAAATATATGTTTATCGATTGTGTGTACATGTGATAATGTATTTTAATGATGCAAATAAGTGTTTTTATCCTTAAAAAAAAAACCCATCTTAGAAAAACCCAAACATTTACACACAGTATTAATTATATAACAAAAGTAAAGATATAAGCATTAAAATTTTTATAGTTTTTATAATATATAATATTTACGTAAAATAATTAAAGTGTTTAGAACGTTTACTTCATGAAGATGTGAAGTAGAAAGATGTGAAATTAAATAACACATATATGCACAAAAATATTACATGTAAGGAATCGAATTTTAATTAAGAGGAGATATTGTAGAAAGATGATTAAAAATTTTGCGGCCAGTATCTTTTACATTTCGTAAGACAGTGAAATACTGCAATTCACTTGTAATTTGATGTAAAATAGAAATTGAAAAATGTCATTTCTAACATTTAGACAATATTTAATAATATAAGTGTAGATTCTTAGTATAAAAATTTCTTTACCTGCGAATTTGATTGACTGGAATAGGACTTGTTGTAGTGGCAGTGGTAGTTGTTGTGATAGATGACAATAGACTCGATGCCAATGTTTTAGATGCAGATGTTGGTGAAAGTGTATTGCTTCCTTGTGGCAGTCTTGATAATTCCAAATTTAATTTCACGTCTTTCTTTCTAAAGTAAGAATAAAATAAATTAAAAAAAAAGGAATAATTTATAAAATAATAAACTATCAAAAATATACATTTTAATGACGTTACCATATTTAGAAGTATATATACCATGATATCTTCCATTTATTAACATTTTCATGGATAAAATAAAATAACTCTTGTATCTTAGAATAGAATTTTTCGAATATGTTTTAATTATATACACTTTAAAGTTTATTCTTAAAAAAAAATGCAAGTAAAATTATAAATTTCTATATTTTTTGAGTTCTTTATTTAATCTTAATTATGTGATACGTCAAAACAAAAAATATAATATTAAAGAAAAGAATTACTTTAAAATATGCATATGTAAATTTTCGTAAATAATTAATTTTGAATTTATTAAAAATTAATATCTTTTGATCTGATTGATTTATTATGTGATTTAATTTAAAGCTTTTTAAGGCTTCAAGCTGGACTAATAAATAGCAAGCGACATTAAAAGCTCATTAGTATAAAATGTATAAAAAAAAAACATTAAAATCATATTTGTTACATTCTCACACACTTTCAAATAATGCAAATAATATGATACTTTCGCAACAGTCTACATATTATACAATATAATCATGGTAAACAAGTTTGGTAGAATTACTGAATTAACATAATTACAATTGGTATTGTACAAGTAAAAGCTGTAACATTAGAGGCATGCGGCATATACCTGTGTGTTTCGCGTAGAGATGCAGAGCGAGTCGTAGCATTGGTGTGAGTAGGAGTAGCTGCATTGCAGCGATGGAGGGTAGGACACGAGAACGCCTTGATGCGGGCACGTAATGCCAAATACTGCTCATAAAACCTGCATCACATGCATTATCGTGCCATGCATATCTCTACACTAATTATCATAATAGTATAGGGACATACGTTACAAATATGAAACGCTAAGACTCATAATTAATGCGGACACATGGAGTATGCATATTATACAATATCTTAGTTGAAACGTAGCACCGCTGTTAATAGCATTAAATATCTGCCTATATCATTAAAAAATAAAAAGACACGATATTGCTACAAATATAAAGCTGCGAACTTGTAATATATAAAAAAAAGAATAATATATAATGCATGAAGCAGAAACTTAATTAAACTTACTTCTCATCTGTCTCGAAACTATGCGTTCTTCTTAATACCACATCGGATTCTCCACTAACTTTGTTTGGTGTTGTTGGTATTTTAATATTGTTATCCTTATCTTCAAGTTCTGTGAAATAATTATGTAAACTTATTAATAATTTAACAGGAAAATTCGAAATATAATCGCATTCAATGAACATACTTGTAGATGCAGAATTAGTAGTTTCAGTACTTTGCATTCTATTTCGGAAGGAACCTGAACGTCTCCAAGATGGTACAACACCGTCCTCATTATTATCAGTCTGTTGTTTTGGAGGCAATATTGGAGCCTTAAGAAAAAAAATCGGATAAATAAGCAACAAAGCTAGTTGTATAAAATTTTTCAAGAATATGATATGTGTGTGTGTGTGTGTGTGTGTGTGTGTGTGTGTGTGTGTGTGTGTGTGTGTGTGTGTGTGTGTGTGTGTGTGTGTGTGTGT
>Ga0157364_1002285_pt1 | contig 17663 bp, 9 predicted proteins | sample AttsexASBM2_FD_111476 | JGI IMG/M metagenome (GOLD analysis project Ga0157364, IMG submission 111476) | Fungus gardens microbial communities from leaf cutter ant in Ribeirão Preto, State of São Paulo, Brazil - Atta sexdens ASBM2 | ecosystem: Host-associated > Fungi > Mycelium > Unclassified ... | reverse complement strand
TGTGTGTGTGTGTGTGTGTGTGTGTGTGTGTGTGTGTGTGTGTGTGTGTGTGTGTGTGTGTGTGTGTGTGTGTGTGTGTGTGTGTGTGTGTGTGTGTGTGTGTGTTGTTATATATCTTTATATTATATTAATATTGTTATGATTTCTTACTGTTACAAAATTACTGTCATTTAAATCGATTTATCAATGTAGTGAAAAACGCAATCATATATCATAAAATTCACATAAAATGATTATAGAGATTTCAAAGGGTAATGAGTAAAGGACTAATTATTTGATGATACATTAGTGTAAAGGGACAGAAAAAGGGATATAAAAAATAAACTATAGCAAAATACAAGTGCTAGTTCTTATATATTAGTTCAGCATGATATCTTGCTCTATATTCCATTTGTTTGAATAGGAGGATGGTATTTTTAGTGGACGGGATTTGGACAAATAAAACATAACAAAAGAAATAAAAATGTGCAAATTGGATTCAATACATTAAATACAATAAATGTATTATACGAAATATGTATCTCTCATGTCATAACATTTGTATATATAAAAGATTGTAATTATTATCTATAAAATCTATATTACTTCTTAGACATATTTACTATTTTTATTCCTTAATAAAACTTTGTAAATACATTTTAAAAGTTATTGTGTTATTTTATTGTCTAATTTTATAAGTATTTATAAATTTTTCATGAGCAATACATTCCCTCTTTTTAAGTTATCTATAGCAAAAATGTAAAATTTTCAAAAAATTATTTTTGTAACATGAAAAATAAGTATTTTAGATTTTTAATATTTTTTTCATAGTAGCCAGTAGAAAATTTTTATTGGTGTAATTCATTTATCTTAAACATAGTAAATAATTACTTAATAAATATTGAGTTTTTTTAGATGTGATATGTATATTGGAATTACTCTAATTCATTATTTCATTTCACTCTGTCTCAAAATATGACATTGTTTCAATTATGGTCTATAGAATCTTTTCCGTCTTGTAAAAATTAATATAAATTAATATAATAGAATAAAAATTAAATTTTAATAAATTTCTTTGAAAAAAAATGCTAATTAATTCATTATGTTTAATGGAAATTTAAATTTCAGAAAATTATATATAACATGAATTGACGAAAATGAGTCAATTATAGGTTGCTATTTTAAATTCAGATTAATTAAAGAATCTCTAGTCACAACGGGTTGACTCTATTATCGAAGCGCAGAGACTCACGGAGATTGATTAATGATTATCCGGAGATGATACATATTTCGGCACGGAGCGGCAATTAGATACATGAAATATGCGTGGAGAAAGAGGCCCATATGTAATCGAAAAGGCTGTGAGGGAAAAGTAAACATATGTTCTGAAGCATTAGATTCGATTATGATAATAAGCCACAAATCTCCGCTATTGGCAAGTGATCGACGTCTGGTATCTCGCCTGAAATAATATGCTCTATCTCATAGGATATTAATAATTAACCGGCAGAATAACAACGACAAATGCATTATTATATACGCAAAATTATTTAATATCTAGGAATAGTCTGTTAGGTATTCATATTCCAGTTGCACTGCAATAAACCAATGCGTTCGCGCAGCGTATTGCAAGTCGCTATTTGTGCGCAAACATATAAAGATATTATCAAATTAATTAGTCAACTACATTAATTAAGGCGTGTAATTGTATATTCAATCAATTAAATAATTCGATTATCATAGACGAGGCAACAGTCCGCGTAATGTTTAAACGCACTAATGGTCATACCGGCATGTATTTCGCACATATAGATTAGCTCGTTAAATAGAGAAATTAACATGAATATTAATAATTCATCGGGCAGAGATACGAGTACGAGTAATGTTTCCGCAATGGAACAATTCCCAAGAAACATATCTACTTTACGCGATAAGTTCCAAACGAGTTTTTTATAGAGCCATTCGATAATTTATCGAATAATTAAAGTGAATTAAATAAGTGTTATTTTATAACCTGATATGTGCATAATAGAGACTATAAAATCTACGATTATTTTAACGGAAATTCTGCGATTCAAAAAGAGCCAATTTTTCCTACGATCTCATGAAAGAAATATTCGCCATTCATGAAGCAATTATTCAAAGCAATGACTATTAATTCATTCATACAACGTTTCGAGAAAAGTGGACTTTAACTACGGTAAAAAACAAAAGTGGATAGTCTCCACATTCTGTATAGATAAGATAGATCGGTCTGATTAAATCGATCGGATTGAAATCGTCGTTAGTCGATAAAATTGAACGACTAATCAATATGAATTTTGAGCCAAAGGCAGGAGAGTGAGCGCGATAGCGAGAGATCATGTCGGAAGTCGGGAGGAAGGGGAAGGTGTGAAGTGTCGAGGCCGGGGCTTGGGTTCGACGGGGTGGAAGAGGTGACTATAAACCACGGAAGACAATAGCTGTTTCGGTAATAGAATAACGCGAGACCACGGCACGTCCGATAGCAATTCAATTAATGCCGTTAACCAGGGGGATCCTGCATGCGCGGCTTTTGATCGCGGGTGTCCTTTCCTCCTCCCAGCCCTCATGACCGCCCCCGTCGTCCCCTTGCGACTATCCATTGAGCCCAGGCTTGTTGGATATTCGATCGGATAGATTGCTGCTGTTGTTCAATATCGTAGGCACCTAGCGACAATAAAGGTTGTATTCGCTCTGCCTGTCCATCCTCCTTCCTGACCCCCGTCATCTCCCCGTTACCTCATCCGCTTTCATTTCCCATGTCTTTCCCTCCTCTCGAGATTCAATCATTATCTCGTTGCGCATCCACGCGTGCAAATCTGGATCGAAGCAATAAGTTTCCGGTTCGCGCATCGTCGGTGACGGCTCGTGAGGAAGTCAATTGACCAAACGTGGATTTAAATTCACGAAGCGACAGCCATTCAGTGCTCTTTTGAAATGTATAGAGATTTATTTAGGCTACTCGTTGAATGTTTTGAATTATGGCTCCATTACAGCTAATGTGAGACTTTAGATTTTAATTTATGTCACAGCTATAAACACACAAAATAAAAATCACATATATGTAAATATGCATTGTAAATATGCATTGTAATGCATATTTATATATATGCAAACAAATAGAAGATAAAACATATATATATATACTTATGGTATTATTTTTATGCTCATTTATTGAAGAAATTAAATTGACTCTAAAGCCCTAGACATTGTGAAGAAATAGCGACGATAGAAATAACACAATTTTAAGTTATCACAAACTATATATTCCAGTGTATCCGATTTCTTTATGGGTTGAAATCATGTTATTTCTGTGTTATATGTTATTTCGCTATTACTATTCCCTCGCATTGTGTATCTGGAGCTTAACTTTCATTATTTATATGACATTATTAACATAAAAGAAATAATTCCCACGATTTTACATTAAGAAACATTAAAGAACCGTAATTAAAAACAAACAATTTCATAAAATGTACCAACAAGTGCAGTCAAAAAGAAATAAAATCTTGATAATATTATACTTCGTAGAGAGAATTTTAATTTTGATCCGATGGTTTTCACAATGTCATTCTTAATTAGCGTTTTGGTATATCCAAAACGTCCAGTTTTAAATTACAAGCGCCCTCGATTTCAGATTACGGTTCATTTGGCCGATTTCCAATTACAGTTGAACTGATTAGTAGCGGTGGAATGAGCAAAAGTGAGAGAAAGGGAGAACTAGCAAAAAGCGTTCGCAATATCCCGAGAACTCACAGCTCGCTTCGCAGAGTCGCGAATTGCCGAGACGATTGCAGAATGTGGCCGCGCGTAAATGCGTAATGTACTTTATTATCGTGAATATCAGTGATGTACGACGTGTGTAAATCTCCACAATTTTCACAATGTCCCCGCGGCAACGACTAATTTCGGCCGGTCTGCCGATTACTGTGTTTTGGCTCGATTGCGCTCCGATCGATTAAAGTGTTTCGCGATACGGTTATATCTCGGGAATCTATATCAAGCACGTAATGAAATTGAATTGGCTATTAATAAAGCAATATATCACGTAAAAAGCGATAAATATGTGAGAAAATGTTAAATAATAGTTTTTATACGCGGGAATAATCCGATTCTCCTTTCCCTTTCGCGCGCGCGAAGATTTTATTTGACAGCAACTAATTGGTGTACTCTCTTCGCGAAGTTCAATTTTTATTTTCTAGAAATGGGAAATAAAATAAAAATCTCTCATCTAGTGTGCGGAAAATAGAACGAGAATCACGAATATATCGAAACGGATTTTAACAATAGATTTTATTTGTCGAGCAAACATTAGTCTAAAATAACCATCAAATTGCGTTTCTAAGGTATGCTGCTGTATTCGTGCACGTTTCTTTTCATTTATCTTAATAAAATAATATAAATAATTATTTCTTTCTTTAAATTCTTACATTTCGCCAAAGTTGTAACATTATGATCATATTAAGTAAAAATGGATCAAGAAATGTTGCTCATAAGTGAAGAGAATCAGATTCGGTCAAGGAGTTTCATAATATTATAATAAATATATTATAATAAAATTTATGTGTTTTGTGTGTTTTTTTACAATTTTCAATTTACTAAACTATTAAACTGTGCGCTGATTGTTGATCAGTCTTGAAATATACTCTTAAGAGACTTAAGATTGCAGAAGATAAAGTATATATAATATTAATCATACTAATTATACTAATTAAATTGACAAACAATTTAATAATTTTGATGTTAATAATCATTTTTAAAGTACTGAAAATAACTTATTGCAAAAATATCACCTCAGTCTAGATTCAAACTTGAATTTCCCGAATTTCGCGCAAGAGTTCACAAATTAAATTGACCAAGAAATATAATATTGTTGATGCTAATAAACGCATTAAAGATGCTTAGTAGAATTAATAATATTAAATTGTGCTTGTCAATTTAATTTGTGTTATTATGTACTGCAGTCTCAATCTCAGATTGTAGACGTTTATTAACTAGGATACAGTATAACAACATCTTTTCATCTTTATTTAATGTTGACAAACAAGTAATGATTCACTGTGTTGCACCATATCCTTATTGGAAAACGCTATGTGTTTTAAGATCGACAAACAGCAGAATCTATGAAGTTAGCACGATATTCTATTAATCCATTAATATAAAAAAAAATAAAATAATGACAATTCCAGTAGCACTCTCTTTTCATAATTCTATAATTCTATTTAAAAATAAAAAAAAGTTCTGCATTTTTATATTAAAAAACGGAAATATGGCGACAGTTCTTGACAATTTTAGCTAAGTCCTAGATTCTACAATCATTTTTAAACAGAGTTCCGGCCTATATATTTTTAATTAATTTTGTAATTTATGGATCCAGCACGACACTTTTTCTTCAAATGTTGTACTGGATCCGTAAATTAAAAAATTAATTAAAAATATATAGCGGCTGGATTCTATTTAAAAATCATTGTAGAGCATAGAACTCTGCTAGAACTATCGAGAACTATCGCCAGTGTAAGCAATCAGCACGACACTTTTTCTCCAAGTCGTGCTGGACTCGTAAATTAAAAAATTAATTAAAAATATATAACCACCGGAACTCTGTTTAAAAATGATTGTAGGGCTTAAAACTTTGATTGACTGATTAATTGATTAAGCGTTTATTTTCGTTCTAGAGTTAATCCTTTAAGAACTGTAGGTACTTGTAGAATCATTCAAAATACACGATATCATACAATGTAATTTAAAAAACAGCAGTAACAGTAAAAAGGGAGATAGATAAAAATAAAAATAATATTAACAAAGAAATAATAGAAACAATAAAAAAATTAAAAATAAAATAAAACTAAAAATAATACAAAAAAATAAAAGAAGAATAAAAATAAAAGTAAAAATAATATACTTAATAATTCTAAAGAAAGGAAAAGAAAAGCAATGTGACATTTGCTAAATATCTCAAACAAATGAGAACAAGAGTTTTACATATAACAACATTATTGATAAAATTATTAAACGCAATAATTACGAAGAAAGGATTAGATCGACTAGGTCACCCCGCGACGCCTCAAATGGCAGAAGAGTGCCTGTCCAAAAGAAGAAAGTGAACTCAGATTCCCTTATCACTTTGGATAAAGAGTTGCAAAGCGAGGAAGGAATTGCTTAAACAAAAAAATGCTCTTAAGTTGATGTGGCTGCAGATTGGTACTGCAAGGGAGACATGGGATGTTGCATGAGGTCTCGAGCAGAAATTTTTTTAGCTTATCAGCAAGATAGAATGGAGTGACTTAAGGATCAAATATATAAATAAAGCAATCAACTAGGTAATCTCTTCTGTCGTCTGAGGGCAGCCAGACGACTACCTAACTCATCATAAAAATAAGAAACATGATCATCCTTGCGCAAGTTAAAAATAAAACACACGCATGCATTCATCATCCACCTACTCCTTAGTCTCTATTGATCAGTCATGTTCGTAAACACTGCTGAGCAGTGGAAAGATCAGCAAGGAAACAAATCGAACGCTCAGTAGAATGAAGAGGCTGTGCTTGTGATATACATTTTAAGCATCACAAAACTCCATCCTGTGAGAAAAACTTTTGACGTACCAGTTGAGAGAGTGCTGGTGAAGATAACTCCAAAATTAATAACCTGACTAGAGAGTTCGATTGGAATTTATTGGAATTTGGAACCGTTTAAATTCAATTCAATGCTATTATTCGCCAGGATGTTATTGACGAATCGGGCCAGCAGAATGAGTTTCGTTTTATTGGCGTTCAAGGTCAGAAAATTGCACGATGCCCATCGCGCGGCAGCTGAGATGTCCTCCCTTATCAAAGTTAGGCCCCTCCCTCCTCTCTTGATCAGCAAGAGGGAAATGCAGATACATATGTAGGTCATCAGCGTAAAAGATATGATTGGAGTATTTAAACGAATGTCTTAAATCGTAAATGAATATTGCAAATAATAACTAAGCATCGAACCGTGCAGTTTTTCCAGAGGAGATGGGCGTCCAGTTTGAGGAGTCTATCGGCTCCTCGAACGCATTAAGAACGATTCAGGTACGATCTAAACATTCAAGAACAGGAATATCCGAAAGTGAGCGAGTTTATGTATCAGTTACCTGTAGTTGACCGAGTCGAAAGCCTTGGAAAAATCAAACAAACTAAATGAAGGAGTTATCATTCTATGATCAATGGCCAACCACATGTCATCGACAAATTTAACCAGAGCAGTCTGTATACTATTGCGTCGAAATCGATCTGAAGAAGATTGAGGAGTTGATGAAGATAAAGGTGAGTAATGAATTGATTATAGACTATACGTTTTGAGAGAGAGAGAGAGAGAGAGAGAGAAAGACAGAGAGAGAGAGAGAGAGAGAGAGAGAGAGAGAGAGAGCAGAGGAGAAGCTTAGAGCCTACGATTGCCTCTATACTATTACTACCGAAATTTCGAAATTGTTATTTGGTTGGTTTCTTTTAAATAAAAGATTATCAGAGCCCTTCTTTATATACAGGATTTCCTCTAACTTGACCATTTAAAATATCTTCGTTATTTTTAATGACGAGAAAATACCAAAGGAAAAAGAGGCACATATTATGATAAGTAAAAATAATCTTTCTCAAGGTCATATTTTTTGAAACTTCAAGGTCAACTTGTTTTTTAAATGGTATTGTATGATTTTTTTTACACAATATGATTCCTCTAATTATTCTGAATATAAAAATATTAAGGTAATGATATCAAAAATTAATAGTTTACGAAATACTTTATTCTGACATATATTGACATAAAATATCAAATAACTCGAAAACTATTAATTTTTTATAATCGTACCTTAATACTTTTATGAACAGAATGAGATAAATTAATTGGTGAAAAGAAAACACGTGCTTATTTAAAAAATTATCCATATATACTTTTTGAAGCAACTTATTCTGTTCAACGAGAGAATGATCTCGGTTTGTGCATAGGAGGCGATGTAACGCAATACAATTGTGAAGATCTGCGTAAAATGGATGAATTTTCGTTCGATCCGAGGTCATTCTCTTGTTGAAGGGAGTATATGTGTTTTATTTCCATCAATTTCATTTAATGAAATGGAAGTGACCTTGAAGTCTTAAAAAAATATGACCTTAAGAACAATTTTTTGTTCTCATCATAATGTGTGCCCCTTCGAATCGAACAACTTCCTCTTTTGGTATTTTCTCATATCATTAAAAACAATGAAGATATTTTAAGTTAAAGGAAATATCCTGTATAATTGGAGATTTCTTTTCAAAACTGGAAGAAAATGCGTAAGGAAAAGAGGAAAGACACCACTTTATTTATAAGTTTTTTTTATAGAACGCGCGTGGTCATACTGATTGTGCAAAAGCATGTGATAAACAGTTGCGCAGTTATCGGCAGAGATGAACATGCCAAAGTCGATTGGAAAAGATTGAAATATGAAATAAAAAGGTAGGTTGCGAAATACTTTGTAATACTTACTAATAGCTAAGATCTATATTTTGATGTTTACTGTAAAATTGAACAAATGATATACGACTTTAATCAGTGTTTCCTGAAGGTCATATGATATAGATTATAATTTGTAATATTCATATATGCGTAAAAGTTGCAATTGAATATTTCTCTTATACTTAGAAATAAGATGACAGTAAATACAAAACACAATTTTTCCTGCTTGAAACCGTCATTAAAACAATTTTATGAATTAAAATTTTGGATGTTTTATATAATTTGAAATATTTTAAGTTAATGAAATGCTATTTAAACGAATAAAAGTATGTCCAACTTACTTTCTAAATTACTCTCTTTCATATTTTATCAATTTATATTTTATCATACCTTTATGTGTTCTTATAGCTTAAACCGTTGATTATGGACTATAAATAAGTAAAATATGCAAATTTATATTGCATCACATTATTTTATGTTTTGTTTGTGATATCTTTTCCCATAAGAGGCATATTATTCATATATATAAGGGAGAGATGTCACTTTTGCAAGGCATAATATATCAATTTTTTCCAAAAATACGGAATATTATACGTTAAATTTGTAAATTTATGTAAATAAAGAAAGGTCTCTAGAATGATAAATATTATTTCGTAACTAATTCAATATCATTAAGAAATTATTCAAGAATAAGCACTTAAGTGTGACGTTCCCCCCCTCTTCTCCAATCACCTTATATATATAGCATCTTATATAAAGATATAAGAAAGATCAGCGTTATATAAACTTCCATTTATCTAAAGAAAATTTTTTCATCAAAAAAACGATTAGTCGGAGATTCGTTCAAAAAGCCTAAATTTCTCGGTTTCTCTTAAATTCCGGATACTCTCCGGCCGAAAATCAGAAAGATGGAAACCATTTTGTGATCTAATCTCTTGATTGTATTAACTTTCTTCACTTAGCTTGATAACTAGTGAATGTAATATATTCACTTCTTAATCATAGGAGTTTGAAGATGCTATATCCATATTACATAGAGAATATGAAATTGTATATTAATTATTGTTGGGATATCGTTGAAGATGACTCGAAATTAACCTAAATTCAAATTTTTAAGGACACTGCTGGAACTATGCGCGCGCGCGCGCGGCCGAACTTAATCAAAGTCGATAGTATAGCCTTTTTTAAATTTCAAATTCAATAGTAACATCTTTCATTTATTAGGATCTCCTAAAGAATGTTCTCCCTTTTAGTTTCATAAACTAAACAGTATTATTTGTGTATATAAAGTATGCTTATTGTTGTACTGTCGTTTAGTCCATGCGAGCTATAAAACTTTTGTATTAGAAAACATCTACATCAGGTGACAGCTCTACGAGTTGAAAAAAATGTAAGTTTTTAATTTTTTGTTCGATATTAGATAAAGTCTTGCAGCATCACCAAATTTTGCGTCTACTTTAATCCTGTAGAAGGATTTTTATTCAGTAAATTCAGAGATTTATATCCATCTGTAAAGTGCCGACAATTCGGGTACTCCATCTCCTTAAGTAATCAGAGATAAATGTATTTTACACTGATATTTTATTGTGCTTTAATTATCATGGTGTTTACTTGTTCTAGTAAACAACGTTATTGAATAAAATAAGTAATAGGTATTGATAGAAATAGCTGGAACTACTTAATAAATAATCAATAGTAATAATCAACAGTAATATCAACAGTATTATTTTAATTGAAAATAATTATGTTAATTTATATACATACAATAACATCATTAATGAAATAAATACGTCAAGCTTTTGTTTTAAAAAAATTTTATTTCATTAATACTATTGTTAAAAATCATCAAAATTATTTTTAATTAAAATAATGTTGTAATAATGATCCAACATTATTTTTTTAAATGTATGTTTCATCGTTAAAACACGACAAATAACACAATGAAGGGTTGCACGCTCGCGCGCAATCGCTTTTCAGCAACGCTAATTTGATAAATTTATAATTCGTAGTTGCCTTCCGACAATTGTTGAAACAACGATTCATGAGGCCACCGCACGCGAATCATGTATCATTCTAATTGATTCTAAGCACATAGGGGAGAAGCCGATACAAACCCTTCGAGGCTCAGAATGGATGAATATTCATCCTGTAAAATCACCAAGGAATGTTTCCGGAAGGGTGTTCTACATCTGTCCTTGATAAACGAACCTCCATCGCCGTCATCGCAGCCGCGTGTTGGAATTCATTTGTTGCTCTAATGGCAGGAAGCGCGAGTTGAAAACGATGAGCGAAATGACCAGCTTCGAGAATTTATGAGTTCGCCGTTTCCCCTACTTCGTAACATCATTTTAATGCCGAGAAAGATAGTTGATTGCGCCATTGTAAAAGAAACGTTTGGTACACTGGTTCCTATTATTAACTCTTTGAGTATTCATAGCGGTAGAGTTAATTGTGATAATTTATTCTTAGTTTATCAGAGCAGTCTAGATATCCGCTTTCAAAAGCTTTCTTCTCAACTTTGAAAAAATTATTAATAGATATTAAAGTCTATTCCCAGATATCAAAAATATAATTCACTTCTTTTTTAAAAAATACAAATACATAAAATGTTATCATTTAATTATTATCTAACTTTACGATTTTGGTAATTAATTCTATACTAATTTCATGAAAATAATATATTTTATATATGTACATACATATGTATATATATTATATATATATGTATATATGTATACAGTGTCCGGCCGAATAACATATAAAAGTGGGCACGATATGTTTCCTTATAAAAAAGTAAAAAAATATATAAAATAAAATTTTTCGATTAGTTTTTTGAAAAAAATCTAGTTTGAAAATCCGCTACGTACGTATGCTGTTATGGCTAAGTACGATCGAGCGACGTAAAATACGTATTGTTTATAAACAATGTTTACACAGAATCTAAAGACTATTAAGTTTAAGAAAAAACACAAAGAAAATTTTTAGTGAAATTTTATTTTATGATTTACAATATTGCTGGAATTGTTGTCCTCGTTGTCAGATACATAATTGTATTTGCCTAATTATCAATGTCTGAACCTTAGCGATGTATTTTGGTTTTTTAATTGCTCAAATGTGTGATTAATTGCGTAATTAATCGCTCGACAAACCGTAGCTTATCTGTAACAGCATACGCAACAAATTTTCAAATCAAATTTTCCTGAAAACTAAACAGGAAATTAAAAAATTTTATTCTGTATATTTTTTTAACTTTTAGTAATTATTTAGCAGAGGAGCACTTTCCGATGACTTTGATATATTTGATCAAGATCATGATCTACAAAAGGTTTTACTCCGCAGTCGTCCTTCGTTAAAAAGTTATTAACAATCAAAGTTGCTAATTATTATATAAGGAGTGCATAACTTTCCACGCAAAAGAACTCTCCCCCCTCCTGCTTAAGGAGCGCACGATTTCCATAATTGTATTGTTGCACAACATTGAAACTCAACAATACAATTATGAAAGTGCACCGTTTTGCAGGGAGCAGGGATGGGGTGAGAGTCGCTTCGTGTTGAAAGTCAAAATCTATGTAGAATATTTAATAGAGTATTTAATATTGTATGTATAGCAGAAATACATTATTTTTGAAATCTTTTTTTAATAACTTTAAGAATGACCGCAGACTAAACCTTTTGAAAGTCACTCGACCATATATGTCAAGTGCTCTCCTACTAAATAATTACCTAACTATTTTATAAGAATCATGCCCCCTTTTATATTCGTTATTCGGCCGAATCCTATATATGTATATACAAGGTGAGTAAAAGGATCGGTGAAATATCTCAAAAACTAACTATTTTCGAAAGAAATGTTTACTACAAACGTTGTAGAGTTTTAAATGGTCTATTCACTGATTTTATCAGTCTCACCTTAGGTGACATCGCCAAAGTCAAAAAAGATCAAATTGATTTTTTTAAATGGTATATCCTATTTTTTATTTCAGAATTTAATAATCGATGTCGAGAGTTTTCCAAAATTATAATATTTTTAGCATCGGTCAAAGTTGGAAGTTTTAAATAATATAATATTCTTGGTTCATAAATTGAATTAATCTTAAATGTGACTGTGCGCCGAAACGTCTGGACATTAAAACACAATCAATCTGAGATGCCAATAATTGCGAGCCGAAATATTCGCTATTTATGCGCTATTATTTCCAAGCATTTTGGATTTTTGCGCTACAATCCTTAAGGCACTTCCCTCTTGGAGCTAATTTAATTTTTTATAATTCGTGAAAAATTGTCTTGGAGCCATATTCACTTGGAATTCATAGCGCATAAATCAAAAATAGATTTCGACTGGATAAGCATATATTTTCACAATTTTTCATGAATAATAAATATTAATGTTTGCTCCAAGAAGGAAGTCCCTTAAAGATTGCAGCGCAAAAATCGAAAATACTTGGAAATAGTACATAAATAGCGCATAAATCCTATATATTTAATATCCTCCGGGTGAAAGGGGGCTGATTAACTGCCTCCCTCCACCTCCTCCCAAAAATTTTTTTTTAACTAAACGGAATTAGTGCAAAAATTTTTGTTTGCGGATATGAAAGCATAAATAACGCATTATTACATAATTTTTTCATTAAGATTTGGTTAAGTGGGGAGGAGGGGGGGCAGCTAGGCAAACCTGAAACATTCGGACAATCACGAGTATATATAATCTCTCCTTTATTTCAAATAAGAAACTTTTACTTCGATTGTCCGAATGTTTCGGCTCGCGATTATTAGCATCTCAGATTGATTATGTTTTAATATCCGAACGTTTCAGCACACAGTCACATTTAAGATTAATTAAATTCATGAACCAAGAATATTATATTATTTGAAAGTTCCAACTTTGATCGATCCTAAAGGTGTTCTCTATTGTATTATTAACAATTAATGTGGAAAAATCAATAAAAATTTCACTTGTGATTTAATTTATTCAATATTATTTCAATGTTGCAGCAACATTAACAATCAATGTAGAAGAATCAATAGAAATACAATATTGATAAAATATTGACACTTCAACATTCAACATTGCAACATCTCAGCAACATTCTTTCAATATTGAGGTATAACTCAACAACTCTCACTTTTATATTTAATTTCATTAATTCCATGGAACAGTTTTTAGTACTGTTTTTAGTGCTGATATATTAGATTCTTCAAAAAGTCATTGCGTTCTTTTCATTTGATTTTCAGATGTGTTTATTTAATTTACGTAATGAACATTAATCAATGATACATTGGCCGTTTTGTTCGATGACCTTCTGCTATCTCCCGGGCAACTTCATAATATCACGTTCATAAAACTTCCCATCCTTCTCTGCGAGAAACTTGTCTAGGTTCTGTTTGATGAGGTCTTCAGAAGCAAACGTTTTACTATTCAAGGAGCGAAAGAGATGGAAGTCTGATGCAAGGTCTGGGCTATATGGTGGATGTGGTAACACATCCTAACCATGTTGCAACAATTTTTGTCGAGTGATCAAACTTGTGTGTGGTGTGATCTCGCATTGTGGTGAAACACCACATCCTTACGATTGATTAGCTCGGGACGTTTCTGTGCGATGGCATCACTTAATGCAGCTTTTCTGCAGCTGCTCACAGTAGACATCGGAATTAATCGTTTTGTTCTTTGAAAGTAGCTCATAGAAGACTGATCCCTTCCAATCCCACCATATTGACAGCATTACTTCTTTTGGTGGATCTCCACCTTTGCTTGCCTTTCCGGTGCTTCACCTCGCCTACTTCAACTTCTTTTTCGGCTGACTGATTGTTGTAAACAATCCATTTTTCATCGCCCGTGATCATACGCTTCAAGAACGGATCGTTTTCTTCGTTTGATGAGTTGATGAGCAGACGCTCATGCGATTCGTCAGATGAATTTCTTTCAACTCATGCGATATCCAAACATCGAGCTTCTTTACGAAGTCTAGCGATTTCAAATGGCCATGAACACTTCCAACGGATACTTTTAGAGCGGTAGCAAGCTCCCGAACCGTTGAATGCTTATTTGCTTGCACCAATGCTTTCATTTCATCGTCGTCAATATTGGAAAGCCTACCGGAATAATGAGCGTCTTTGACTGAAAAATCACCATCATGGAATCGGGTGAACCAGTTCTGGCACTGGCGTTTTTTGACGACATTTCTGCCGTAAACTCGATGCAACTTTTCCCTTGCTTCAGTTGCTTTCTTCCCTTTTTTGAAGTAATAAAACAGAATATGGCGAATATGCTCTTCAAAATTCTCCATGTTCGAATCACAATTGCAAGCACAAAACTCGATCGAATCGCGTTAACTTTTTTTTTGGTTTTTATCAAGGTTAAATATCAACAACAAAACGCGCGTAAACATTTGACATTCATGTTATTCTCGCAACTACAAATAAACGTGGACAACGCCATCTATTGGAAAAAACGCAATGACTTTTTGAACAACCCATAGTTTTTAATATAAGCTTAATACATTGAATTCGCTAGTAATATTATTGTATAACATAATATACATTTGTAAATTCTCATGATTCAAGTACAAATTGTCACGCATGCTTTATCGCTCAATAGCTCGAAGATCAACTGGTACAGAGCTTCGCGACGCCGCGGATAGAGATCGTGACGTTCGTGACCACAATTTATATTATATAGCATTAATATAATACCAATAAAACAATTGTTATATAACATGCAATATGGAACAACAATATAACAATCCCGTAATATTGCTATTCGTTTATTATAAATAACGTATAAATAATAAAACGTATGTAATAATTTCATAACCCGGTTGCATTATATATATATATATATATATATATATATATATGTGTGTATAAAATAAAGTTATATAATTATAATATAAATAAAGTGTAACATCTATTTGTTATTTCTATGGTATATTTTATTTATTTGGTGTTTGCTGGGATAATAATTTTATAATGCTTATAGTCATAATTATTGTCTAATTTCGCTCTTTTACAATATTTCTCTAATCATTTCATCAGTGTAATTAAAAAATAATCTGATACACAAAGGATTTAATTTTCACTTCACTTTCATCATTTATAATTTAATGAAATTAGCATATTTGAAGTATTTGAAATGAAAGACAAAAAGATAAAGAAGAGAATAAGAATAAACGTTTTTATAAACGTGTGAATGCGTCCGATAGTATGCATCCTATGTGTAAAGTGTCTGCGTCTAACCATTAGCGCCGCTCCTCTACACGGTCCGTGATACGCTAACTTGCTGTAATTTGAAAACTAAGTTTTGGATAAAATAAAGAAAAAATCGTTTTAGAGTTGGATCAAAAATACGTCTTTTCACACCTAGGTTGTCCTGGATCACCCTATATATATATATATATAGGATGATAAACTTAATTTTTGCCGCTTGCTACTAGAAGGAGCCAGCTTCAACGCTGGCGAGTTACAACGGTGAAATCATATGTCTTTTGTAGTTTAGACAAAACTTTGCTGACAGTGATTTAGTCTTCAGATTAGATTTCTCGATATCAAAGAGATTTTTCAATCGAATGAAAATGAACCAATAAGCTGTTTTTCCGACATGTGCTTTCTCACTACTTTAACTTTAAGAAAATCGCAATTAAAACGCTTATTATTCAAAGTGTATGATGATGAAACTCTATCGGGAAGAACATACAATGTTTGATTGAAATGCTTCCGAAACGATGATTTCGACATGAAAAATAAAAACGTTCTGGACAACTAAAAAAATTTGAAGATGTCGAGCTGCAAGAATTTCTCGATGAGAATTCAGTTCAAACGCTTTTACAGTTATCAAAAGTGTTAAATGTTATTCAAATGACTCAAAACGCTTGCATACCAGAGGAAAAATTCATAAGGAAGGGATATGGCTACTACACATGAGTCGTCTGAAAATGCCATTTTGAATCGTTTATCTATTGCAACTTCTTTGCTTGCCAGGCAAAGAGAAAAGAGTTTGTTAGATATGTTGACATATCGGTAAAATACTTTTGCAGTACGTTGAGAAAAAAAAATTACTCGCATAAGAAAAAAATGAACCTCGCACAGACGAAATCTGACAAAAACTAACGCTGAGAAATATCCTTTGCCATAGCGAGGTTATCTAGGATACATTTGCGCTGCATATGAAACTCATAAAAATGTCTGTAGACTATAGAACTATAGAACTCTAGATGTCACAAAAAATGTGTAGGTAATAAGGGCTTGCATGTTAAAGAAAGATAGACGCGCGCGATGATGTTAGAGCGCGTAACATGGTGCCGGGACAAAAAAAATGAATCAATAGACTACAAGTCTCAAAATCTCTTATTTTTAGGACGCAATTTTTTTAATATGATTTTTACTAGCGCGTCGAGTAAAAATCAAAAAGATGGAGAGTAAAAGAAAATTCGTATATATAGTGATGTGAACGAAAATTTTTTTTATTGACATCTTATTACATTGTTTTATTTTTTCATAAGTATTAAAAACTAAAGCCAATAGTTCGCAATCGACGAGCTGATGTCTATTGAAAATGTCGCTATTACGTATAGTGTTCTCAGACGCGATGTTGGAGAATCGCATATACTTGACACCATATCAACGAGTCGAGCTAATCGCTCGAATGTTACATCGATACATCTGCCAAACGCAAACATACATAGTGTCGTTTCGGTCATCATAATGCATACAGACGAAGAATCGAGACGTACGAGCATAGCAATGTTCAGCGTGCAAATGCTGACAGTTAGCGGACCAACGCTTATAAAATTATCTTTATATTCATTTCACAGCATCTTGTAAATATTCCATCGCTATTCGTAGAGGACCTTCCACGTTTCGAGAGACAGCGATAGTTCGTGTCCGCGATAATCTCCTAGGGCAATCTCCACGTAATTCGGTGGGCCAACGTTGATTCCAATTTGATTACAATTTCAAAAATTTGTAGCCCGTAGCCGTCAGATCGTAACGTCTGCTCAGTAAATGCACTGCGATGCTCCATGCTGTGTACGTAATGTTAAATAACGTTTCTTTTGTGTATAGAACGTTGAAACTTACATGTTATATTTTTTCTTCACGTCGTATGATGCACTGCTCTCTTTGGCGAAGTACATTTGTTTTTTCAACCGTTACAATCCTTACAGATCCACGAATTTTGGCATGGGCATGTTGTTGAGAAGACTGAGGTTGAT
>Ga0157364_1002284_pt1 | contig 17666 bp, 10 predicted proteins | sample AttsexASBM2_FD_111476 | JGI IMG/M metagenome (GOLD analysis project Ga0157364, IMG submission 111476) | Fungus gardens microbial communities from leaf cutter ant in Ribeirão Preto, State of São Paulo, Brazil - Atta sexdens ASBM2 | ecosystem: Host-associated > Fungi > Mycelium > Unclassified ... | reverse complement strand
GTGTGTGTGTGTGTGTGTGTGTATGTGGGTGTGTGTGTGTGTGTGTGTGTGTGTGTGTGTGTGTGTGTGTGTGTGTGTGTGTGTGTGTGTGGGGTTCGACTTAATTTTGTAATAAGCAATACTGGTTTTATCCGAGGGCAGGTGTTTGTTTCGGATATTCATAATTGGTGGTATTTTTAAGGTTTTGCACGTCTCTCTTGCGTATATCATTAAATGTACGCAAGGTGAGGGTTATTCATTTATATATTATGTTATATCTTGTTTCTTATGTGAAGTTGGTAAAATTCGTTTTTTTTTTATTTTTTAATCATAGCAAACTATTCAAGAATAAGATTTCATTACATATACCTCTGTGTTACTCATGTTATCTATATACATATATAAATATTTTTCCTCTTCATGATGCGATACGTTCTGATGTACAGTTTAACGCTCGTTTATTTACGGCCTCTTACCAGTATATCGAATTATAGTAAAGTAATTAAGGAATTTTTAAATGCACTTTCAAAATCAAATTGCAGGTTTTACGTTTTAATTGCCTCGTAAGATTCACAATTCCCGGTTTATTCTTGTTTTTGTCTCTCACAACTTTGTCTGCACAAAACGAAAATATCTTTGATGAAAAGAGAGAGAAACTGAGAGAGAAACGAGCCATTTACTTATTAATGAATAAGTCCCTTAAACGATCTTAACTCTTTTATCCTTCTGATCGTGCCGACGGAGTATTTCGTGCGTTTAATTACGCGACGAATTTCGATTGCATTTTATTATCCGCGTGTTTCTTGAAGTTCTCGATGAAAGATTCGCTTCTCTTTTATATCTCTTTTACCTCCGATGTTAATTCGGCGGAGAGATTTCGCAAATTAAACACCCACGTACACACACAACAATGCAGTTTTCAATCAAGTAAACTTAATTAACTGTAAATAGGGCAAATAACTAGTAAAAATTAATAATAAAAATTAATAGTAAAAATTAAAAAGATCAAGGGATTATTTTTTTATTATAATTTTTATCGAGTAGGTACAAAGCAATTTATTATATAATGGCGGAAACAAATTACTCATTTGAATTTGACTTAATGATTTTCTAAACAGTAAGTCGTAAAAAAATTTGTACGATAAAATAAGTATTCTGTAAGAATAAGTTATTTCGTTTTAAAGCCACAATCGTTGAATATTCGGTATTCGGTGAATTTCATTAATATTGATGTTTTCACGCTGATGTCGCGACGAACGCGAGGAACGCCATATCATTTATTTAATCACGCACCTCGTGCTTTGTAATAATCGGTTGCGCTCATCTCGAAAACAAAGTTGAACCCTGTTTAAGAGGCGCCGTGAAGTCCGACGCTCCCGCCCTTTATATATGAGATTACACGACTGACTCTTTTGGCGTTACATGCATTCTTCGAAGAATCTCAAATCATAGACTCTAGTAGACTTTCGAAGATCGTTTAATATTGGGTCGTCCGGAAAGTTCGTGCCGCAAAATAAATAAAAGTAAATTTAATAAATGAAATTAAAAATTTAAATCTTCTGCGTTTCAATTTTCCTTCAAAATCGGTACAAACTTTCTGAACGACCCAATATATGCATGAAAAACGGAAAAGTGACTCTTGTTTTATATATCGATCGATCTTCTACGATCGAAACGTGAGAGAAAGAAAAACATTTGCTAATTTCTTTAGGATATCTATCTATCTAAAGATTTTAGATATGTTTCTATTTTTATATTTTTAATTGGCTCGATAAAGTTTGAGTATTATATAGCCAATAATTTTTGAGAGATTGGAAAAATAATTAATTTTAAATTAATCGAAAAATCCATTAAGGAAAGAATGGTTCAGGAAAGTAGATTTAGGGCATTATTTGTAACGAAATCTCCGTGTTTAATATTTGGAAGCAAGAGAAGACCGATTTTATTCTTGACTTGATAATTTACACAGCGGGAAGAGATAATCACGATGATTGCGTAACACGAAGTCGCGCGTGATGCGTGGGGAATTATTTATCAGTGGCCGAGAGAGAGAGAGAGAGAGAGATTTTATCGAGTGTGAAATGATATCGAATAGTACACCCTGGAATCTCTCCATGACTTGTATCGCGCGCGCGGATCCGACAGGAATATGTCCTGTCTCGTCAGCGAATCAATTATCGAGAATCGCGTGCGAGGCGAGCCCGGCGGAAGAAGGTGAAAGAAGAGGAAGAGAGCGGTGCGGGGCGGAAAGAGAAGCGGCTCGTTGCTAGAGACGTTGGTTGAACGTTGTTTGACGGGCACCTGTTGCTGGTGGCACACCAACGAATATCTACCTCTCCTCTCTGCAATGTGCACTCTCGCCCGACCACGCTGTTCCTCTCGTCTCCTCTCTTTCTCCTTCTCTTGCTTCGCTCCGGTCCTTTCGTGGCGCACGCTATTTTACTCCCCCCCCCTCCCCCTGCGTGCCATTGCACTTGTTTGCTTGGTTACCTTGTGTTTCTTTCATGTACGAGGAAATGAGAAGGACTCCTCGCGTTGGAGAAAGCTGTAAAAGAGACAAAAGAGAAATGACAAGTTCGTAATTTGTATGAAATCTAGAATGGATCTTACACACCGATCACGGGCTTACTTACCTTATCCTTGCGTTTCCATTGCGGGTTACGCTATTAAATTAAATGGCTATCATTGCTCGGCGGAGAGATTTAGTATGCTTTTTAGCCGCCTTCATACGTTATTATCGGAAATATCGGCTGACGTAACGCTGGTAGCATTTGCGCACTCGTGCTAAGAGAAATTCAACCTTTTTTTTTTTTAATATCCATAGAGCGTGTTTCGTCACGGCAATAGCATGCTGAGGTTGTAATTTCGCGTGTTGAAACCATGCAAGTGCGTTTCGCGATCAATCGGCTGGTCGCTTATCGGAATCAGTAAGTGGTTCGCGTCGTGGCATTGTTCGGATCCTTTTGTGCCTCGATCTCATCCTTCTTTCCATTTTTTTTCTTTCACTGATTTCCGCGACGGCACGTGCACGCTCTCTCTAGATACGCTGACAATTTTATTACTAGCTAAGTAGACTAACAGTACCCACCGCGATTACAATGGACCGTATATGTCACCAGAGTCTAAGAGATAAAAATTATTCCATAGTGAATATGTATGAATAACACGGATACAGAATGAATTAAGTCGGCATTGTTTTAATTTATTTCAATTTTGCGTTATGCAGTTAACGATGAGAAAATTTTTCCGGCACACGAGCGAGTCATATTTTAATGATATTTAGGAAATATGGAACTTTTCTACTGAGTTTGGCGTATTAAAACTGAGTCACGATAATGAAAACGAATTTTAGATGATCTTGCAGAGAAATATATTTGCGTTTCATCTTATTTGCGAACCACGGGAAGAGTGTGCCATTTGCATTCCGATTCGGAAGTTGCAATGGCACGCGAGATGCATACGGTAAAGTCGCATGCGGATACTCGTCATTTCGTACAAAGACGTAATTGTGTGATATTACAGTGCGAGCGAATTGATCTTTTCTTTTTCGAAAAGAGAAATTACCGTTGCATTTCAGGAAATTATAGCCTTACGAGATATCTGCGAGGGTATCGATGCCATTGCTCGCGAGGATCTCGGTTTTACTCTCTCTCAATAATAATCTTTGAATACGTATGCTTCAATTATTACATATCTCTTTGTAACGATGTCATCCATAGAAAAGATTCTAAACGTAAAAATATACGATCTTGAATTTATGTGCTATTCCTCTTAGAAAGGATTTATAATAATGAGAGAAAAAAGATTTTTTACATAAATTGATCTTATCGTAACTTTATGCGATATAAAAGTAAGAGTATTAAAATTAGATCAATTCTTATTCTCTTCCCTGGAATAAATAAGATTAACTTGTCTCTTAAGAAAATATAAATCAATCTTATTTAATTCAAGAAAGAAAAATAAGAAATTATATTGATCTAACTTTAATAATTGCTTTATTTCTATATCGTGATAAAAGATTAAGTATCTTAAGAATATTTTTTATCTTATTATCAGGAATCCTTTTTCGGAGACGAAACGTTTCCAATGTCTCAATAAATTTCTTCATTATGTGTGTTTTCATCCTTTTGTGGGTGTGAATTTTTCACCGATAAAATCACTTTATTCACAACTCCTACTATTATCGCAGCTTTTCCGTCACTCATCTCGTCCTTCTCGCACGCGCGCGTCTCGTGCAAACTCGCCGCAGTGTACAGAGTACACAGAGCGCCTCGGGTTTATAGAGTGAGTTGTCGACTTACACCGGGTAAACCACCCGGCCGACGGGCTGACGGTGGTCGTTGGGGTGGTAGGATCGGTTTGGATGAAGAGCCGGAGAGGAGAGAAGAGAGACGGATGCGATCTATACACATATTTTCTGCCTTCGAGCACGTCGGTATTACATACACTTACCATTGTTTGTCCGCACAAATTAATTCATCGCCACTGTAGAAACGCGTTGTGGGAAACCGATTAATCGCCGATAAAAATCAAAAGAAAATAACAGAGAAATTTTATTTATTTCACGCGAAGACAAATCTTTTATCTTTACAAACAGTTTAATTGTATCTTTAAACGATTAGAAATAATTCTTTAACTTTTATATTTCCGTTATATATTTCCATAGACGTGCGAAGGTTGATTGCATTTAGTAATTTATATATATATATATATATATATCGTAAGAACTAAGTGCTACTAATGTGTATTAATTTAGATATATCGTAGCAAAAACCGTTAATGATTACGTAAATTCTATTAATAAATCATTTTATCGATTCTCACACTGAACTTCGCGCGGAAGCGTAATATCAGATTCTCGCCTTGCGTTCACCGTTTGTCAATGCCTCGTTACACACCGAAGTGAATTTTATTCTAATACGGAAGGATAGCCTATTGTAGCATTACAGATTACAACGATGTACCATACATCGGCGGCCGTTGTTGGGCCGCGGAGTATGCGAAATACCGTGCAAGCCGACCAAAATGCACGCGTGAGCGATAGTTTACGGTCATTGTGGGATTATCGCGATAAATTATTGCATGTATCGCAACTGCGCTTATCGGTATGCCGATAGTATTAATTGGGTCGTCGAGATTATTACCGGGAATGTATCAATAATAATTACTAGCTTGCCGGGGTGGAAAAGGATTTCCCTTGCAATCATAATCGACCACCTTCGAAAAGGAGCTCTCGCAAATAATCTATATAATTATATTTTCGTTTATCGAAGCCGTCATACGCAAACGCTAAATTGTGTTGAAACTAAACCAATAACCAAAATTATTTATGATTAATTATTTATTAAAGTGCCCGATACATTTTAACTAATTAATGAATAAAAATTTAATTAACATTATAATAATATGACAATTAATATAATATCAATTTAATGTAAAAATATTATCAGTGGCAATATTTATTCATTTTGTATTATACAGAAAGGATGATTACTGAAGTGTCTAAAAATTTAGCTAGACATAGATTTGAAAATAGTTTTGTTGAATGATTAAAACAGTTATATATAGGACACTCAAACTGGTTGCTGCCAAAACTTTTTACAGTGTTGCTCATTATGTTTGAGATTTCTTTGTAATTATTTTGATGTATCAACAAGATTATTTTCATACTTGTATCTAGTTAAATTTTTAGATACTTCAACAAAATCGTTCTTTCCGTGAATTCTCATTACAACAAAGTCTCAAACGTTAGCACGCAAATGGCGTACTTGTACAAGATAGTGAGAATTTTTTGCGGTACATTAGGGGGGACATTAAGAGATATTATCGTTGCGTTGTGCGAAGGGTTGAAAAGTGGCCCATACGGCCAGTCCTATGGGTGGTTGAGTTTTTCATGGCGCGTACAATATTTAATGATCCCGTCCACTTCTACCGCCCTTTCATCGGCCACCGACGCGTACGATTAATCTATTACCTTCGACTAGCACGAAATTTCGAGTGGCTACTATCTACCGCCGCCCTTCCAAGGGTCACGTGGCCCGCACGCGGGGTATTCTACTCCAGTGGATACTCGTCATATATCCTGCGATCGTTTTCATGGGAGATTAACGACCGCGATGAGAACTCCGAGCCAATTAACATATCAATGACATTAAACGGATTCTCCTATTCCGATCTTCTATAACTTGTTCGTATCAGTATATGCGTACGAATACATGAAAGAACCTTGGTAGTTATCAGCTTTTTATTAATATTTTACCTTTGTAATATCTAATCAATTTTATTGGTTTTATATTTTACACCAGAGATGCAATAGTAATTAATTAATTAAAAGATTGATATAACTATAATAAATGCTCAAAGTTCAAAGTATAATCCAAGCAGATAACTCGGGTAAGATGACCATACGGAAAAGATTTGATTACAGACTCTCAAAAGATTACAAAACTCTTTTATTTAGCAATTATTAGAAAAATTACAACCTATATACATCTTTCCCGCACTGGAAAAAAAATTCACAAATTTGATTAAATATTTGTTTAGATAGTACCAATAGAACCATTTATTTACAGTAAATAAATATTTGTTTAATTAAAAAAATTACACTTCATTTAAGTATTATTTTTTTAAATCGAATAAATATTCATTTTCTGCAAGCAATTAGTTCCATTGGTACTAAATATTTATTCAAATTTCGTAAATTCTTTTTTCATTGTGGCCATAATGTCCGGGTTTATTCTATTTTATTGTGTTTCTTCTGATAGCTTGAGATACATACAATACGTTACATAAAATGTTCAATGTTAAATTAAGGGACATACAGCGTGAGTAATTTTTCCCCGGAGGGATAAGCTCTTTTTTTTCGCGAGCAATTGAGGCGTGTGAAGATTTCGGTATTGCGTACGTCCATATATCTCTTCATTGACCATGTACACCGAGTCGCGTGTGTGTGTTTGTTCTACATGCGTGGCAGTGTTTGCTCGATGCGTAGAGCTCAGCCGAGGGTGCGGGATGATACGAGCCAAATCGAGCACCACCCAAGTGTGCTTCATTTGTGGCGTAGCGGGCTGTGAAATTCGGGGATACCGCTTTCACTCTATCTTCAATCGTCTCTCTCGAGTCGCTACCCCTCGATGGTTCATGATGATTTGTCGGCTGTCTGACCAGACGTTATCGAAAATTCGCGAGCAATCTTCCGCGATGATACCGATCTGGGGTCTTGCAGAGCTTATGCAAAACCCGATGTGTTACGTGAAGCGAATTATTTGTACTATGTCAGGTATATTTGTATTATGTCGGATGTACGTATGAGTATATATCGGTCCAACATGTACACTGGAATTTCAATGAGTTACGGATAAATTTGTTATATTTCTCTCATGCAACGGATATGTAGATGATGCAGAGTTTAGCGAGTAAATTGCGTTTACGCGTCAACAACTGAATATTCCTTGAAATTCCATCCTGATGATATTTCCCACTAAAATTACAGCACCTACGATAAGTCGAGTATAGAAATAAAAATGTAGATTATTCCGAGATGAAAAGAGCGACTGTATGAATTTCAAAATAGAACTGTAGGTATAGTGCGAATAATTAAGGATCCGACAACCGTAAAATATTCGACTCCCTCGCGACTGACACGGCTTCGCAGGTTATAATCCGTCGGAAAATATAAAATGACAGCTCCGTCGGAGCATAAAACCAACAGGCCTGGAGCGGAAAGGTACAGGTCGTTCTGAAAATCGAATATATACGGCCCCGCGGGGATGAAGCGGCCTTCCCCCTTATTCAGGGAGGTTTCGTGCTGGCAGAAAGCCGCGAGATCGTGTGTGCAAACAGCCCCCAGAGCAAACAAGCCCTGCACTCCATAGTGAGCTTATATTATCTGTTTCGACGTGTACTTAAGGGATGCGGCGTCTCTTAAATCTTTCCCTAGTAACTACATTTGCCTTACGCGTTAGGCGTTTAATTACTTTTCGCACACATCGCGTTATGTTACATTGAGGATATAATTGATTTTAAGATTTACAATTTACATTTTACAATTATTTGAGAGAACTCGAAAAGTAATAATTTATTTATTAGACAAGTAGTCAAATAAATTTATGTCGATAGCATAAATTTTTATATTTTGAAAATTACTTTTTATACTATTGTAATAAATGAGCAAATGAGAGCCAAATAAGAAGTTAGCGTTAATAAATTAACAATATATTTCTTACATAAAATTAAAATTAAATATTAATTTCATTTTTTTTTAAATTTTTATATCTTGAAAATTTCTTTTGGAATTAGAAGAACGTTTTTTTCTCGTTAAGTGTTAGACATGGGTATCATGTTAGGTCAACGACCTAGGAAATACCGTTTCCATTTTTTGGCCTGTATCCTTGATTAACTTGGAGCTCCAGACGAAGTTATGCGGTCTCATCTTTCCCGGTTATCCTTTTCCATCGATGTGCAGTGTCACGCCTACAAGACCCTTGAAACTATCCTTGCGATACACGGGAAAAACTGATTAGAATTTTATTATCGCGAACGGCGGCGAGAGAAAAAAGGGGGGAAAACCTACTCTCGAAGAGCAGCATATGGCGCGACTAGCGAAGCCTCTCTCTCTCTCTCTCTCTCTCTCTCTCACTCACATACGGCTTTTGAAGTTTCGGGGATGAAAGAGGCCGCCGTTCTTGAGTTTACTTGACTCTTGTGCCTCCCCCTCGGCCCCGAGGATTCTCTTCGAGGATACCCGTCTCTTGCTCCGCTTCTTCCTTCCTCCTCCTTCCGTAGAGACCTTACTCACGAAACGAGCTACAATCCCTCGTTCTATCCCTCCGGAGTGCCTCGGAGTTGTCTTTTGGAGTCTCGGAACGACTACCGTTACGGAAGACGTTGGCCAAACATCCGTGTGAATCCTTCAGTCGAGCTAGAAATGCTACCGATGAGAACAAGCGAGCGGAAAAACAGGAATTTTTTTCAGAATATTTCTAGAAATTGATCTCGTCCTAATGCATTATAAATAATAATTGTTACTCTCTAAATCTGAATCAGTAGATAATCAATCTCAAGTATATCATTGGGTGATTCAGTAAAATTCAGTTGAAAAATGGAAGAAGTTTGAGCATTATATATAATTGAAATATTGATATTTGCACATCAGTTTTACCACATACGTCGAATACAGTAAAGTAAGATTAGGTTAGGAATTTCACGTTTCATTGATTAAATTTTACTGTGAATTGATTGATTATCCAGTGATATACTTGGAACTGACAACAATGATTAATCATTGATTCAGATTTAGAGAGTAAGCAATTCTTACGCGTAATAATTCTATGTGTACAAAAATTCGCTGAGACGAAATGTAACGTGCGTTAAGATATAGATACCATTGATCCTTGTAGCGATATTACAAGAGCAGGGATATGTTTTAGTAACAATCGGGGGTTCTCGAAAGGGACAAAGATACGAGCTTGGTCTTGGTAACATCGAAGGGCTCTAGGCGTATATATCGAGCCGCAGGAAGTTGTCCCGGGATTCTTTCGCATCGCTCTCCCTCGGTAACTTAAGGGTCCCATTTCGTGAAGTGGTTTCCTTCCTCCTCCTTCTCCCGCGTGCTCGAACTAATAGAAATTTCGGAGCTCGGTACCTTCGCATTCGGGTAATGCACCCTAAGTACTACCATATAAGATAACAGTAAGTAGGGCGAACCTCGGGACGACGGATAACGTCTCGCCTTAACGTCGCGTCGCGCGGTTTTAGTCACTGTGAGTTAACGCGTGTCGGGAGCGCTTAATAATTTAGGACACGCGGGCGGCGCCTTTGGCGTCGCTCGCGTAATCGCGAATCAAGGAGAAGAACGAATTGGCGAAACTGATGGATTTGTTTGGCGACGCGTTACAACTCCTCGTTACATATCGATGGCTTTCGAGCTGCGATATTACTTCCGTTTGCGAGACACTAATGTTGTATCATAAGCGAAGACTGATATGAATTGTCGTGGATAGTGTTTCGTGGTGGTTTGGTATTTCTCTCCCGAGTATCGACTATAGTTCGACTCTCGGGACATGCACTACGTACACTATACACAGGATGGGTAGACTAAGCGACGGAGGTTGGTACTAAATCTCACCCTAAAGCATCCCTACCGAGCCACCCCTAACTACGCTACTAGTGCTCCTGCCGCCCCTCGTTCAGTGTCTCGCATTGGCGTAGGACAGGGCGCTTTGCTGTTATATCAAGATATCGATATGTGATATTTATTTTCATCTATTTTTCATGAATTATTTCCGTGAATTTTTTTTCTGTTTCATCAGATAATAATAGAAACTTAAAACTTCTAGATATCGAAATTTGATATATGACCGATTTCTTAATCATAAGGAATAAAATTTAGAGAATTTAATGAAATTTCATAAATTGTTCGAACGACTACTCGGCTACAAATTTTTAGGCAGAAGAGAGAAAATCGTTAGTGTAGAAATTAAAATGAAAAAACGGCAGATTTAGGCACAGTCTTCTTGTAATGCGAATTGCCGACCGTCGAGCAAAGGACCGATAAGATATTTTGAGCAGAAATGGAATGCGCGATAAAGAAAAATAGAACGTTATATATAGAATTTGTTCGATATGATACTTGGCTTTCGTCTCCTTTTCAAGATATCTTTCTCTCAGTTTGTACATGTTTGATACGTTAGTATGCGAAATTTACAGTGGCTATTGTTGCGACCATGTCGTGCAGTGATCGAGATTCGTTAGTCGATCTATATTTGGACAAATCGATTGACGAGGAAATACACCGCTATCCAGGCCTCTATTAAGGCTAATCGGGATTAATCTCGCGAATCTTACAACACGAGAATGCTTCTGTTCATGTCCGTCCTCGTCCTCGAGGAAATTGAATGGAATTAATTCGAAGGATTACACATGGCAAGCCTGGTAATGATAAACCATTGAGATTCTTCGGGCACGCGCGATTGTGCGTGGGAAAACTTGCTGAATTAATCTCGCTACTAATTAACAAATACTTTTATAAATAAATTTAAATATTTATTCAAATATCATATATTTATATTTATTTAATTATCTGTTTTATTATAAATATGGTATTTGATTTTATTATAATTATCTTAACCATATCAGAACAAGTCAATTGATCGTTCTATCATATTAGAGATCAATCTGAAAGCCGTTGGCAAAAAAAAAATGAAAAGTCATTTTTGGATTTGTAATATTTATACAATATTGGAGTATTCAAGATAGAGCAGAATAATTCTGAAAGTAAAATTTCACCGTCATGTTAAGTCTGATAATTTTCGAAGGAAGTACTCTACGACGTGAAAGCGTACAGGGTGTTACTTCCATTTACGCCGCTTGGTTAACAAGAGGTCAGAATTAAGCCGTAGCTACTCGTCGCACGCTACCGAAAACGATTTCGTTTTCTGTTCGGCTTACGCCAGTGGTGCGGCCTCAACCCACCCCTATATACCCCGTCGCCCTGCAGTTAATGTGTTCCAGGGTGGAACCCTGCCCCTCTCCCACCTTCTCATCCCAATTTCAGTTCTCCTACCACCCGCTCACTCCCCTCCTTCGTCCCTTCGAACTCACCGAACCCGGGATCTCGGTTTTGCCTCCACGAGAGAATGTTTCTCTCTCTCTCTCTCTCTCTCTCTCTCTTGCTTCCTTGAAATCGCTCGTTCATCTCTCCCTCTCTGTCTTTTTCCCTCTCGTTCTTTCTTCCTTCCTCTGTCTGCTTCTCCCGCTTCCGTTGGCGTGCTACGATCCGCGACTCTCTTTGTTTTAGAAATTAGAAGAGGATTACCGGATCCCCTTTTCAGCTGCGCTGTTATTAACTATTACCTTTTAGCCATTCACCCTCGGACACGATATCCACGAAAGGGTTGTGACGGGAGAAATTAAATCGGTTTCTCGCGAAGGTTTTGCTTCGTCCGCGCTTTTTACCGCGTTTACCTTTCGGCGAAATATCACCGTTTTACTTCCCTTTCGCTGTATAAAGATTATCGCATATGAGTGTAATTATTTCCATCGTTCTCTTTGCTTTTTAGTAATTTCATGCCAAGTAGCATTGATTGGAATTTTATTACTTTTACTTCCACAAGTCTCTTATGAAATGGCAGAAATTAATTTGCCACAAAAGGGGACAATCGATTTCTCTTCTCAAATTATATAAATTTATATATTATATAAGAGATTCTAAACGAATGTTTGCTTACGTGCAATCATTTATTTATGCTAATTTATAAAGATTTTGCCAGCTGCATTATTCAACGTATATCGTATAATGATACCAGTTATGGTTTTAGAGCGCTTGAACTCGCGCGTCGTCGCTCGTAATGCTGCCGACGACGCGGAGACACCAAGTTCCGTTTTCTTGCTGGTCGACGTTTTTGTCGTGTTCCCCCTGTGCGCGTCGCAGGGAGAACGGAGTAGACGAGGAGAATCGACCTCCGACAGCCACGATCTTATTATTTTTTTCACGCTCTCTCGAAAGGGGAATCGTGCGGCGGGGACAACGGCGCAAAGAAGAGAAGAAGAGGCGTCCGGGTCGACGACTCTTCTCTACCTTTCTTTCTTCGTCTCCACTTCTCTCGGATCTTCTCTTTTACTTCTGCGTCTTCTCTTCCTCTCCCTTTATTCGCTTCGTCGTCTTTTACGCGACCTGATAAGGTGTAAAAGGAGCGGAGCCGCCGATGCCGAGGAGGAGGCGCAGTTTACACAGTTGGCCAGACGAGGTTACCTAATTATTTGTTAGCTGTCCAATGACGAAACGCTTCGAGGCAACGTCGTGTCTTTTCTTTCTTTTCCTTCTTTTTCTATTAATTTTTATTATTCACGCGTTTCCTGGTGAAGTAAGGAAAAAATTCTTCGCGCTGCTATTATGTATAACGTTGTGAAACGATAAAATTCTTGATCATTTAATCTTTTGTTCTGTTTGGATCAGTTTAATTCAAAATCTAATTTACTTTCTTACTGTTATTTTATTAAATATTTTTTCTGACATTCAATGACTTTGTTAATGTAAGGTTTTTTTTTGTGAAACCTTTTTTTTTTCTTCATACAATTGGAAAATTTGTGTTAGATTTAATACATTTTACATGAAACAAATCGATCATTCAAATTTTTGTATTAATTTAACACTAGATAAATAATAAATTAGAAAGTAAATATTGTGTAACAATTAAAACACTGATACAATTTGTAAGCAATCATATTTTTTCATTGAAATTAATATTTATAATATGTTACATTAACACACTTTATTAATTTTTAACTTAGAATTTATATTAAAATATATTTTGATGTTATCTGTCTACTTGTAAATTGTATTATTTTAACACGACAAGAAATATATTGAAGATTTTCAAATTTAACGTAAAATATTCAAATAACGCAATCACGTTATGTTAAATTCATTATGTTAAATCTGTGTATTTATTCATTATTACACATTGAGAATGTAATGTTTTAAATACACAATAAATTAAATTAAAATTAAATTAAATTAATATTCGGATATATAAAAAATTTGACACAGTTTTAAAATTTTAATAAAGTAGACCGTTTTTAATACAAATATAAAATATTTTTAGTAATTTTTTGATCATATTGACTCAAACGATACGATCGTATAATAAATTTGAACAGCAGGTTAATATTTAAAGGTCAATATGGCACGTTGATTTCTTATTTTTTTTTCTCTAAAAATGAAAAGAAGAAATGTGAAAAATTTAGTCTTCCTTGTACGAGAAAACATTTCAAAAAATATTGCCGTTTTTGTAACATATTTTCTTTGCGTATTTTATTTCTTCACCAAAATCCCTGACATTATCATCCGGATTGATCCAGCGATGGTCAAAGCGCTTTGCGATCTGATCTGAGAACACCATATGCTACCAATCTTGAGTTAGTCGCGTGGCACGATGAGTAACTTTTGAAATTTACAGCGACTGTATTAACGACAACCAGGGGTGTCGCGAGTGTCACCGAAATCTCCATGGTCCTCGCAGCGTCACTGTGAAGTTCTCGAATACGTCGCATTAGAGACACGATCGCCAAAACTTGTGGGGAGGTAAACGCTCTCACGTGAGACCGCCGTGTGATGATCGATACTCGAGTTGCTGCGCGTCCTCTGCTTATCAGCGAGTCGACAAACGCGAACTTGCGTAATTATTTAATTAAATTGTGTCATTATTTGTTACGGTGACTGTGCTCGAAACGGTAGATTGTTTACTTTATTAGTACATTTTCCGATTTGGAACAATTCCAATTGCAGAATTTCGTGCGCTACTTTTGTTCTTGGATATTGTTCTTAGGTTGAATTTTTTATTTTCTGGTTAACTTCTGATTAGGCTTAACTTGATGATAATGTAAAAATTGTATTTTTCTGGCTATGGTTAATTGCTAAATTGATGGTTTTGTAATGAATAACTTTTAAAGTTACCACTACAAAATTATTAGTTTAGTAATTAATCATAGCTAGAAGAACACAATTTTTTAGCATCAAATTAAGTGAAGTTAAGTCCAAACTACAAGTTAATCAAATAATGAAAAAACCGAATCATATTGATATTGTTAGAAGACAGGATATCCAATTTCTTGAGTTAAATAATATTTTGTTATTAACTGTTATATATATTAAAATGTAAATCAATCTAGCTTCAAAGGAAACAACGTTCTCATATTTAATGCTTAGTAAATAATAAATTAAATTTGAATCAAATTTAATATATTATTATTTTTTTAATTAAATTGTTTTAAATTTAACGCCATTGTTTGTAGTTAAATTAATTATATATTGAATAGGAGCAGTGATGATTTACAGAAATAATTAAAAATAACTCAAATCGAGTATAATTCATTATATCATTATGAATTTAACGGAGTACTGATAGCAAAAAATTTATGAGTAGCTATAGAGACATTTACAAACAGATAAAAAGATTCATATTTCCTCCGGTTTCTCCATTACATTTTTTCTCTTTTATATTTAAATCAAAGTTCCATTAGAAGAACATGAAAAATTTGAGAAAAAGAATTGACACAACGTGTAAAATAAACAAATATTTTCTACGTGTTTTTAATAAGGATTCAAAATTATAATGGGTCCTTAGTTGGATCATTATCGTTCAAAACATAATTTTTCTCATTTCTCCTAAAAATGTTTCGAAAAGCAGGTACAAACAAATCTCAAACTGTATTGACACTATGTCGCATTGTGGCGGTTGTCGTTTTACATGATTTTACTGTCGTTACTAGCTTATTTAAAATAGTGTGAATAGCATCTTTATACCTGCACCATTTCAATAGAATGGTCATTTATTTTGACTGTTGACTGTTTGTCGACTGTTACTTTATGGCTCATTATGGCGACAAGTGTGTTCGCACTTTATCACCTTTCAGGTACAAACACCTTGTTACATTTACACCGCCTATGTTTATCGATTCTAATTTAATGCGTTTTTACATGAAAATTTCAGAAGAATACATCGCTCTCTTTTTACGCTAATAAAATACCGATTAACCTGCGCCATAAAAGTTGATATTGTTCGCTCGCTCGTACGTTCGTGTCTTGAATCAAAATGAGATCAAGTGTCTTCAATAAAGCGGCCGTTCGCAATTGATGTCAATCGCCGCTACATTGTATAATGTCGAACTATTTAGCCACATATAAACGCAAATACTTATATTATGCCATTCCTCCCATCAGAATTTGATTGCCGACTTACAATCGTCATAATCTCTCGTTTATATAAACGATTGCATCGCGTCATTAGGTCCAAGTAAAGTCAGGTCAGATATTAATTGGAGGCTCGTCGACAATTCCCGGTCGATCGACTCTTTCTTCTTTTTCTCCTCTCTCTCTCTCTCTCTCTCTCTCTCTCTCTCTCTCTCTTTTTAACAAGCTTCGCCTGTCGTATCCGGCGCTCGGGTGAGAGGAAAACTGGAACTCTCGCTCGTTTGCCAAGTGGGTTAGATTAGGTCGGGTGAGGTTAGGTAATTATAAACCTTCGGGCAGTCGCGTGGGTACGACACTAAAATTACTCACGAATATCCGACTAACGAGGCACCTTTGGCGCCACGAGATATCTCGTTTGTCCCCCTCCCTGACAGATTTTCCGAAATCGCGCGCGGTCATTACGGGGTCTTCTTCCGCCGGCATCCCCGCGAGCTCGCACGCGCAACGAAATGAAGATATTCTCGGCCGCGATATCATTAAACTTCGCCGGGCGCGGTAAACAACGCCATTTAACTTCGCGCAAAAGTTAAGCACGCCACCTTAAAATTCGCCGACGATCCATTATACAGCTCGGACGAGGCTCGCGCCGAGCTTTTAATTAACTGGGCGTCGGCGAGATCGGACAGTTTCAAAGAAACTCGCAATGGGACTCGTTACAACGGGAACCTGTCGTGAAGTTTTCCTTGTTTTACGAATCACATGAGGGATGCATTTATGCATAATTTGCGGTTTAGATATTGGAATATAAATTCTACAAAGTCGCGGAGTCAATCGTAACTTTGATCGTAATTTTGATCATATATTTTGTCGTACCTTCGTCTGTAAGTTATTTTTTGGCATGTGTGGGTGGATTTTATTAATAGCGAGATATATTTTGTATATAACTTATTTATTACAACAAAATGACATAACTCTAGAAAACAAAGTTTACTAGAAAATGAGTTGGAATGTTTTGTGATCATTAAAATTTTGGGGTATTTTAACCTTAAAATTGTAGTGTAATAATTTTTAAAATATATTGTTCTTTCTTTCTTTTTTCTTGAAATTTTCATTCTTTTTTTTTAATTGAAAAATGACAATTCATGTCGTAGCAAATGAGTGATATTTTATTTTTCTTGATACACACGTACATAGAAAAGAAATACCAAATGATGTGTGACTTACAAAAACTGTCTTACTGTTTAATTAAAAAATTTTTGTTTCTACTTCAATAAAAGCGCATATTTTAAAATTAAAAAGTAAGAAAATTTTCGTAAGTCACATCATTGGTTTGATTATTTTCTAACCAAATTATGATTAGAACAACACAATGTAGTCACAATTTTTTAACAAAATTATATAATAATCAAATTTTGAAACCAACACAATTTTTAAATTAAAAAGTAAGAATGTTTTTGTAAATCACATATCATTTGATTATTTTAACCAAATTATGATTAGAACAATACATATATAATCACAGTTTATTAACAATTTATTATATAACACAGTTTTTATTCTAATCAAATTTTAATTAAACCAACACAATTTTTAAATTAAACAGTGAGTATTAAAGAAAGTTTTTTTTGTAGCTCACATAGCACCAAAATAAATGATTATTCACATTAAACATTTCTTTCAGTGTAAGGCACTAACGTAAGCAGTAGCAAATCGGAATCTGTTGATTTTCTTAGTGATTACGTCTTATACCGCTTAAGCTTTTTGTGAGCCATAGCCTTAATCGCGAAGGGAGATGGAGATATACGGGATAGACTCGATCTCGTCACGACCGCGTATAGTGACGCGTACTCTGAGGGTCGATCCTCTTTGTCCGTCCGTTGTTAGCGCCGCGAAGCTTTTTATCTCGTACGTCACTTTTCCGCGCGTATACGCATACGCACGCACGCATCCACCCACACGCCTCCCGTTCTCCGGGATTCCGTCCTGCTCTCCTTCG
>Ga0157364_1002283_pt1 | contig 17668 bp, 15 predicted proteins | sample AttsexASBM2_FD_111476 | JGI IMG/M metagenome (GOLD analysis project Ga0157364, IMG submission 111476) | Fungus gardens microbial communities from leaf cutter ant in Ribeirão Preto, State of São Paulo, Brazil - Atta sexdens ASBM2 | ecosystem: Host-associated > Fungi > Mycelium > Unclassified ... | reverse complement strand
GGTTGTCCGGAAAGTTCGTGCCGATTTTGAAGGAAAATTGAAACGCAGAAGATTTAAATTTTAGTATACATTTATTAAATTTAAATCTTTTGCGGCACGAACTTTCCGGACAACCCAATATTTATTCGAACAAAGTGCTCGATTGGATCGTTATCCTGAAAACTTGCTGAAAACGTAGAAAGTGAACGGTAATTTGCATTCAGAAGCAGAATTTAAAGGCTTCGACGCATTTATGTAGGATTATGCAAATTCGATGTCCTCGCCTATTCGAATGCGGTTTCCGAGCAGCGTTTCACCCTCGGTATCATGATGGTAAATATGTATCTGCGAGTTAAGTGAGAATTATTTTATGCCTCATAGATTCTTCAGCAAGGGGATTTCATCAGCAAAGCTCCACGACAGTTTAATAAGTTCGGTTAGCAGAAATGTGCAGAGAGAGCGAGAGTAACGAAAACACAGAGTGTAATCATGCATTTTATGGCAGGATTATCAAGAAGCAATATAGCATTTAGAAAATAATGTAATGTATCTATTTATGATCTTTCTGTATTACAGTATTAAATTTTAATCTCCTTTGAACATTTAATTTATAAAAAATTGCACTTATCATCGAGATTTCTGAAAATATATGTACAATATATTTATCAAATTTTTATTTTCACTTCTGAATATTTAATTTATAAAAAACTGTGTTCACCGCCATTTCTGAGGATATATCTTGTACTATTTATATTATTTATAATATTTGTATATCACTTTTGATATCTTTTGATAATTCATAAATTTCTTATGCGACTTATTTGAAAAAATTTGATTACGCGACGACGCGAATAGTGTATTCAAACATACGGATAGTTTCTTTTATCTCTGGAATGGCGTAAGCCAGGGGTATACAGGCCCATAAAGTCTTGAACATACGGTTACGATCGTAATTTTTTTCTCGGTGCAAGTTGTACGCGTTCGCATGCATGCAAAGCGGCGCTTCTTGAAAGAAATATGTTATCGGTCATGTTCCTCGGGATACATTGAGTTTCTTTATACCTGCTCGCTAAATCTTCGTTGTAAATTTTAAAGTTACGAGGCGATGAAATCGCAGCCGAAAAAGTTGATGAAATATGAGAGTTATTAGGAAGAATTTCCCTTAATGATTTCTCAACTGTGTAATAAAAATAAATATTAAATGTAAATGTTAAATGTAATTCCGTCATGTGAACAATATTATATTGCTAATAACTTAATTACTCATATAGTAATAATTATGTATATAATTGAAACGTGAGAGAATAATATTTAATTATGTAATAATATAATTGGTAGTGTATCAAATATCGATCGGTCTAAATTTCCTCGGATTTGTCAGGGTTATAATATAACATCAAATATAACGATAAAGCGCGTGATCCGGCAAGCATTGCCGGAGTCTGAAGGGAAAAAATACCAAAAGTTTGACGAAATGTTGACGACGGATTTTCGAAAAATCCCGGTATCCGATTTTAAAACTCACAGTTTACGGACGGTAACCCCGAGTTGAACATTGCGGCTCTCACTTACGATTTGTAACCACGCTGCAGCGCGGCATGTACAATTTTTTTCTATTTTTTCCTGTTTTCCGGTTTTTTTTTTTTTGCGCACGAAACGCAGGAACGACTGTGATTTAGTGACACGGCGCTCCGGCGAGATATCGTCGTTCCCGTCGACATTGAGCGTCGGATTTATAAGTCGAAACACGGGAATGTTCGCGAGCATCAAAGTTCACCCGCGTGTTCTCGTATCAGACCGACCGATATTTCGGATTTATCAATGCCCGTTGGTATTTATGAGCGCGTTGTTTGCATCGTGATAGGAGCGTGATATTGTGTATTTATATGTAACGGTGTACGCGGCATGATACGGGTGGTTAGATCGATATTTTCTTACTTATCTTAAGCTGACTCTACAGAATTCGTAATTCGCAAAACGTAGCTTACAAATGCAGGCGTAGAATGACGTATCATTGCACGCAAGATGCATGTATTGCAGATGCAAACCAACGCACGCAATGAATTGAACTGCAACTGCGTTGACATTTTAAAACGTTGACATTTTAATTTAAGTCAGGTTAGAGAAACTTACTGTGTGTCTGATATTCTCTGTATTGTTAAAAAAGGTAGCTCTTCGTTAAATAAGCAAATACAAAAAAGTTCTTTGATAAATAAGCAAATATACAATACAAAATTCATTCCTGCTACTTTCTTTGGTAAAGAAATTTCAAAAATTTGGGATGCTTCATCAGGACCCACTTAAAATCAGAAATATCTACATAATTTGGATAAAATATTAAAACTATGTGTATAAAATTATTATGATTACGTTTTGTAAAGAAATCTGTGATAATATTTTTATGTAATTAAAGAAACGTCTCCTTACTTGTCACTAAGTTATATTTTAAAAGTTACATTTTCAACATCTTTTTCTTTCTCATTTCATCGTTAATCTATCCTAGAATTTTACACAAGTCAAGTTGTGACTTTAACTCGATTATATAAAAAAATTAGACACTTCTATGGTAATTTGATTTATTAAATAACTACCTTAACGTGACAGCCCATAATCCAATCTACAGGTCGCTATTCATAAAACATAGACCTTCATTTCCAATTTACGAACAACGTTCAACGATTTGCGAATTATGTAGAGGCAGCTATATGTCCGTGTCACACTACACATTGGAGATTAAGGATTGCGAGTTAAGGATTAGAATTCAGCCAATCAGAACAAAACGGATTAAAATTACAATTATCTGATTGATCAAATTCTAATCTTTAATTCGTAATCCTCAATCTCCAATGCGTAATATAACACGGGCTTTAGGGTGCCTCTACATACATTTAACTAAAACTGTACGTATAAATACAATAAAATATTCATTAAATTATGAAAAAATAATGAAAATTGACCAATGAATTCTCATAATGATTTAGATTACAAAACTTTTATTAGAATTCATTGCAAGGATGAATATATAAATAAAGTTATATAAATAAATCCAGTTATTGTATCAATAAATTAACTTTAAGTTGGATTACATTGATTAACGATCATTCATTGGACGAAAAATGACCAAAATTTTGTATGAGTGTAATTCGCAAATTGCAAAACGTAGTTCACAAATGCTGATGCAGACTGACGATCACAGCGTACGCAAACCATACAAATGAAAACCAACTGTATGCTATGAACAAACGCAAATCTTCGTTCTGCGTTTGCGATTCGAACTACGTTTTACGAATTATGTAGAAGCACCTTTTTACGCATTTGATTTGACGCGAAAGCAATTGTAGGAGCGAGTCTTAAGATCTCTTTCGATGTTGAATTAAAAGCGCTCGCTCTGTAATCCGGATACAAAAAGAGCCCGAATCTCTGTGTGTGCCAGAACTCTTTCCAACTTCGCTCTCTCCCATAAATCTTGGAGAATGGACAATACGAGTTTTGCTTCTGCATTCCTGAATCGCTGAGTGGTCGATATTTCCTCGCGGGCTATTCCGTTGACTGCCATGAGAATTGAAGTAGTACATGAAGTACGTATAAGGGACGACGGGCTCATATAATATACTCAGAAGTTTTTGCCTTACTTTTAGATACTTGAATTCCAAGTTTCAATGGTTTTCGAGAGAAGAATTGATCGCGTGTATCAAGAACCAGCAAATAGAGAATAATTTAACGACAATATTTCGTGTTCGATCATATTTTTCCTCGCATGAGGTATCGTTTTCCATATCCTGGAATATTGAAAATACATAGAAAATACATACATAGCTTGGAATTTCGGTCATCATCCTTTACGTGAGTTTATACACCGCTATCGCATTCGGAGAGCTACATAAAACGTAGCCGACAAAAAAATCTTTGCCTTATACACGATACGCGATATGACACAGGGAAAAACGGCGTTTGCGTGAACGTCGTTCTTAATCTGATCTAGTATGAGGAACGAAATATGATGTGTCGTGTCATGACGATAATATTCATCTCTGATGATCGACAGTTTGTATTTATCGCGTTTGTATTTATCTGACTTGCTTCGATACTTGCAAGTTTTCAGTTTAACACATAAATTACATTTTGCAAGAATACTCACAGAGAAAAAAGTGTTCGGTATTTGTGATTATAATTGTATGGTAAAATAATTATGGTTAGGAGTTTAATTTTTATAGTTTACTATAAAAATGAAACTTCTAACTATAATATTAAATTTATAGTGTCAGATTTAATCCAATTTGAGTTGCCACTGCTCAATATATTATTATTTTATACTAAAACAATGGAACTAAACAGTTCAAATTTGGTTAAATTTAACATAAATATAGATTTAACAGCGTATAATAATTATTATTATTAATTAATAATAATAAATATTATATTTATAATAATAACAATTATAAATGTATTTATATATAATCCTGTATAGAAATATATATATTGATGAAAACGACTACATTATTTCAATGTGCCAACTATACATTCAGTTTATATAGATAAATACTATAAATATTTTTTTCTCGGTATTTTAATGGTCCTTGGTATATATAAGTTAATTCTCTCTAATTTATGATTAAAAATCGGGCGCATTGATGGAACGGAACAATTCACCCGTTTTGATCTGTTTAATGCATGTTCGCAGACATATGCTTCCGTTGCCGAGGTCACGGTCAATGCAAAATGCGGGTTTTACAATCGGGAATGTCACGGAAACGCAACAGTGAATTTAAAAGGGTCTCGCATATAATATTGCGGTCGACCAGACATTGCAGATAGTAGATTGCAGAGGGTATTAGCTGTATCCCTTGGCGTTCCCGTGCTTTTCGCTCATCCTGCTAAAAGAACACGACATTTCCTAATGGACGTAAATTGTCTCGTCGCGTTGCGCTATCGTGGATTCCTCTTTTATTCGTCCGATTCTGCATCATCATATTGTTACTCCCTCTCTTTCTACCTTTTTCTCCCTCGCAGTGAATACGTTACGTAGATTTGCGAGCATCTTTTATGTAAAAGTTACGACATCTCGTAAAATTAACTTTGAAAATTTATTTCAGCAAGGATAACTAGATTTCGCTGGAAAATTGGTATCAGTATCCGAACAATAATGCTACGAAAAAAAGCTTACAACAATAATATCTAAAGCTAATAATTTTTTAACTAACGCGAGAAAAATATCTTTTGTGCTTTTGTGAAATTGCAATGTGTATTTTGGTCAGAAAAAGCGCAGAATTTATACACCTTCATCGCCATTTATGCGCTTCGACGCGTTGTTTGCGAGAAGGGACGAGGTTTTTGCTTCGCAGTTGATTAAAAAACCTAGATACCGTGACTAGGGGTGAAAGGGGGCGCAGGTCTGACGGGGGGGGGGAGGGGTCTCCCGATGGTGATCGTGAGGCAGTAATTCAGAGGGTGCTTTCCTTGTATACCGAGGGTGCAACGCGCCCTGTGCAATGAAAGCAGCAAGCAACGTTTTTGGCGCGGTTCGTAGGGAACATAATGGCGCTTTAACAGTCGACTCATGGTGAACTTGAAATTATCCGTGAATCCTACAACCCATTCCTTGTTTTACAACGCTTCATCTCGGAATGACATCGTAAAATACAAACGGTGCAAACGTAACGATGAAAAAAAGATTTCTGGAAAATATATAAAATAAAATGTGAGAGAGAAAGAGAGAGAGAGAGAGAGACGGAATTGAGTAATACGTTAAAATTAATCCGTCGCCGATAATATTGAACTTTAAAGGCACAATTGATTTTTTGATTGTAAATTCTGTAGATGAATTTAATTTTACAACAAAATAGTAGTAAAGTACAACTTCTGCAATAATAAAATCTCGTTGTTGAAGCTTTCATAAGAATGTAGAAATTTTTTTCTGATTTTTATATACAATCCGAATAATAAAAAAATCTGAAGTTTTAAGATCCCATTTTGCGGACGAAGGGTAAAAATTTCATATCTTCGATGAAGAGCTAATTTTAATACATAGCAGGACATCAAAATTATCAAATGTAAAAGGGGGTTCTATAATGAATGTTTGAAATATCAAATAATAAAGCTTCAAAGCAATTTTCAATGCGCCACCCTTGTGGCTGATCCGGTGCATCGGTTTCTCTGATTCGACATGCATGTGCCATGCGGTTTCGATGTTGCGTGTGCAGCCAACCATTGCATTCATGCAAGCTCACTACTCCGGTGCATCGACGCGGCGATAGGCCTATCGTGTTTATGTACAGGATAGTATCCATCGCGATCCCGCTCGTCCCTTACAGCAGACTCGACATATCCTGGTAAGGGCGCGGATAAACGAGCCTCCGTGACGATAAATGGATGTGCGGTGTGGTACCCTCAGGGTGAAATCAGCGTATTATTTTGAAAGTCGATATAACGTGGTTCTCGTTATTTGAGCCATAAAAATTGAATCGATATCGAAGCAGTAGATTAAACGAGGAAAATCTCAAGAGATTTTATTAAAATATCACGGTAGTGATATAGAAATTAGTTTTTATCTTATTGGACACTTTTTATATCAGTCCTATAAATATTACAATATTTTCCGCTGGAAATATCTTATATGTTGTACTTGTTCGATCATCCTCTACATCTTCTACTTTATTTTTACACCTACTCTCTCGAAAATAATCTATTCTACGTACTTCCCTATTTTCACCCTCGAGTGAACAGCGAAAATCACTTCAGACAGATGACCCTGTACAAGGAGGGTGGCACTATCTTCGCCTTTCCTACCGCGCCAACCACCCCTTGAGTCGAGGGGCGAATCGCGTGGGCTGCGACTATATGATAACGGGCTCGTGTGCGATCTTATGTTGGACGGCAAAATGTATATGCGCGCGGTGAGAATGAATATCTCATCGTGGAACGGGGGAAAGCGAAAGGCTAGAAATCAAGGCTGATGAGAAGAGAGGAGAGGGCTGTGAGTGACCAATTATTCCGGCACACGAAACCGATTCTCTACGACGTCGGGCCACGCCTGGCGTAGACAATGAAGAACAACGGTGATAAAAGCAGACTCCCATTTCAGCGAATGACTTGGGGCACGTGATGAAACGATGCTCCAGTCAGGAATGGCGAAATATATTCCCGCGCGCCATGTGCTCTATTAACGCTATACCAGGGATAAAATGTGCCCGGCACTTTTTAACTTAATATCGCGCGCACTTGCCGAGCAATGCACTCTCGTTTTATACTAACTTCGTTTCGGAACTAACTAACTTTGACTTCATACTTTGACGGATAATTCTTCAATATCTGCCGAGAAGAATAAATTTACCTGATTTAATTTTTGCTATATATTATAGGTAAAAAAGACAATATTTTTTATAAAAGTATAGTCTTTCAGGTTGTGTAGTTATAAGTGTAGTTATAAGTGTAGTGTGCACAGAAATGACAGTTTTGCTGAAGTATTGGGTTGTCCGGAAAGTTCGTGCCGCAAAAGATTTAAATTTAATAAATGAAATTAAAAATTTAAAGCTTCTGCATTTCAATTTTCCTTCGGCACGAACTTTCTGGACAACCCAATATATCTAAAAATTTAGCTAGATACGGACTGAAAATAATTTTGTTGAACTATCAAAATAATTTTATAGGTTATTCAAACTGATTATTAGAATATCAAAACTTTTTGCAGGATTGTTAAATATTTAGTTAAATATTTAGTTAAATATTTAGTTAAATATTTAAACACTTCATCTCAAAATCGTTTTTTCCGTGTAATACAAGGTGTAATGTTTTGCATAATGGCAACTAAATTGATTCGGAGCTAATTTCTGTCACAAGAATTTTGAACTACACATCCACGAGAATGTTACATTCCTGGAAAAAAAGTTTCATACATAATTATATAAAATTATATATAATTATACAGGGTGGATCAGAGTCGTTGAACCAACTTTTTACCCTATGAGCAAATTATCGACTTCATACTTAATTAAATTATAATGTGTGCAATCAATTATTTTCTCATAAGGTAAAAAGTTCAATGATTCTAATTCACTCTGTATATAAAATATGTTGACTATATGTAACACTTTCCTGGGTTTTTATATCATGACGTCTTGAATGGAACACATAATACTCGCGTTCACTTAAAAGCAACGTCGTTATAGCAAACAGTAGGTGGTATGTTATGTAACAATAGCTGGGTCAAAGAGATCCCAAGTGTTTTAGGCAGATCGCAATCGATCTTGGAAACAATGGCGGGGTTCTCGAGCTTAATAAGTGCAAGGGTGCTTTTGGTATGTTGCTCCATGTGAAAACGCCTCGAGGGTGACTTCGGAACACCCTCGACTTTTGTAATTATGCTTGCACCATCGTACGGTTTGATTGGCGTCCTTAATTAACAAGTGCATTCTGGGCTGCAGCTAGACATGCATTATCTCGACGAGACCTGATGATTCTCGCGAGTCTTGTTCCCGCCAGACTTGCTTCCGCGATTCTCGCGATCACTTTTTCATATGAAGTAAAGATCATCCGACGATCGGCGAGTTTTTGCTTTTGCATCTGGCTCTATTTGGCAAAATGCAGTATTAAAACTCCCAGCCAAAGGAGAATCATGAAAATTCATAGTATTCTGCGCGAAACGTTATTCTCTGTGGGGAGGCTCTATCGTGCAGGATTACACGACGGCTGAATAATTTAAGCCAGGAAAATGGAATATATCATCGCGTAATATTTGTTTATTAGCGTTTTCCCGTCGTGACTTCAAAAGATGACTTTTTATCATGCAAAAGGACAGCGGACGAATGTCGGGATAAGTATTAAGTTCTTTACTTTGCATCTCTGCAGCCGATTCGCGATATAGATATTAATTTGTTATAGAAATATTAGTCATACATAGAATGAATAATGACTAATATCGAATAAATAAAGAGCTTAATTATAAATTCTTAAATGCCTTTTTGACATGTTCAGTTTTTTTTTTTGAAGTTGGTACCTCTATAATTTTGAAACTTGACTAATTTATTTGGCAGAATTGAACACGTAAGAAGAATATTCTTTTTCTTTGGAGTAAAAGGCAACGTTAATATACGAATAACTTTTAAACAATAACGATTGAAAAATCGTACTGAGTATATCCAAGTTTATTGCATATTTTTTTAAACGTTCAACTATGATATACTTTTTTCGTTAAATTCGAAGCATCTAATTTTTGAAATACTATATAAGAAGTTTTTTATTTTAATTTTTTTTAACAAATGTTTGAAATTATACTGTTTTTCAAAATTTTTGTTTTCTTTTTCCATTTTTTAAAAACTATTAATATTGAATCTTGTGCCTATGACATGTTTTATTCATCACATTATAAGGTATATTATATATGAAAACTAACTCATTTCAAGCTCAACTCATTGGGCGGAATCCAATTTTCGTATAATTAATGCGTTTTATATTAAAAAATATTATTTACAAATTGTCTTTAATAAAACACAAACTTGAATATGGCGCTTATTTTCGATGTAGATTCACTATGTTGAAAGAAAACGAAATTTGTGACAATTTCGTGATGTGTTCTTTCTTTGCAAGTGTCCCCATGTGAAACTAAGTGTGACGTCAAAGGGTTGCAAGAATACAACGAATGTATTCAGAAGAATACCCTAATCCGATACTGTCAAATTCGATAGAGTATACCTAAATTCTCTCAAATTCTCCCCTCGCTTCTTTCCAACCGCGATTCGACTAAAGTAACGGAAGTGCTGGAGGGACCTTGGCGGATTTTAATGGAATTACGCGTGAACCGCGTGAAAGTATTAAGGATCGATTATTAAAGCGAGATCGTGCCGCCCTTGCCACGAATCTGACGAAGTCTCTCCCTCGCGGCTTCCCTTTATAGGTGTACAACGCGGTGACTGCGGTAATTAATATAACAAAGGGTCGGGGGCGTTAAAGGGACCGCATGTCGGGAACAATCTCGCGGCATTCTCTATCGGGTAGCGGTCGCCTCGCGCGCGACTCGAACTTGGTGGAAAGTTGCGCTGAAAACTGCGGAAATTACCGGGCGCGGCCGACAGTAACTCGAAAGGAGTAACTTAATTACGCTCGAGCACGAATCGCCATTGCAAACTTTTCGTTTGTGCCTGTGCACGTGAATCCGCGTGTACGCGGGTGGCAAAGGGCTCGGCGGAGAATGCCCAAGGCAACGGATATACTTCCACGAACTTTACACGGGCAAAAATTCATTTTAGCTCGCCATTGTAACGATAATGAGCTCTGACAAGCTCTTAATTCGTAGCTTTGTTGTTGCGAATTAAGAGTTTGTATGTATGTAAACGTAGTGTTATTATTTTCATTTGATTGTTATTATATCCTCTTATATATATATATATCTTTTGGTGACTACGCGAAATATTGTTTAGCCAAATACATTTTTAAAGATTAACGATAAAGTAATTTTTTTATTGATAGTTATAAGCGAATAATTTTTAGTATATTAATGGAAGAATATACAATATTACATATATTTTTCATTAAAATGAAAAAATTGATAAAACGTTAAATATTTTTCTGTATTGCATTTGAAAATAATACAAAAATTTTGGCGGCAATTTAAAACCTAGATTAAAAATTATTTTAATGAGAGAACTTATTTAAAAACAGTATAGCGATTAATAAATAGTTTAAGAATAAACTTTTAAATAATAATTAAGACAAAACGAGAAAAAATTTTCATTTGAACCATAAAATTATATTATTAAATATAAATATTGAACTATTTCATATTTAACATTTATTTTATACGGAAAATATAAATTTCTAATTTCAGTCGCTTTTTGTAAAGTCATCTGATGTATCCTTAATACTTAAAGAACAGGGAACAAGGAAGATTTCGCGGGAACAGACTAGACACTCGCGTGCCCAAGACCGAGAGGTTCCCCGATTATGATCGTGGATGAGAGCTTAATCGAAAATTAATCCGAGCCGCGCGCGGTGCTCGAAACTTTACGAAGGACACGATTCCATTATCGCGGCGGACCGCTTTTGAGTTATCTCGTACATGCCGTTCGCGAGATACGCTCGTTTCGATGTAAATTGAAAGCGACGACGATCACCGGTCGGGTGACGATCACCAGTCGACGCGACCGCAAGAATAATTGCAAGATTAATCGGTCCCCATTTCACTCGATAGAAATATCAGTATTCCATGTTTGATCTGTCCTTTTTTTTTTAATTTACGTTCTTTCAAGCCGATTGTACATCACGCCTTGCCTCGAGATTAATCGACACGAAAACCCTTCCGGTCTTTCCACCTTTTCCCGTTCATTACCGTTTGCCTTGTAAATACGACGTTTTCTGAAAAGTGTTTGCTGAAAAGCATCGGCTAGATTTAATAAGCTTTCGCGTTCTGTTCGTTAGGATTTTAACGAAGCTTTCATCCAACGTGGATGAAAAATCTTCTCCGGTGATCTCTTCACGAGTTGGATAAACTCCGACTGCTTTTTTTTATTTTTTTTTTATTATTATTTTTTTTCATATTTCGATATTATATATGTCGGCATATTCTAAAGAACTTAAAGTTCCACTGGGTTCTTTCTGCAGACTTTTATGACTATTATAACGAGCTGGCTGATGTTAACAAAGTCTTTGATGTGAATCGACTCTTGGCCAATTAATGTCGTCAAGAAAGTCGAGCTCTTGCCACAACTGAGACAATTCCTGGGGCGCATTTCGCATTAGACTCGTCGAACGAGAAGTTTAAACAAATTATTCTTGAAAGTTACGACACAGGAAATGCCTCGCGAGTCTCGGAATTAGTATGCGCGCGCTTGCACCGAGAAGAGCGACCAACTATACATCAATATTAATACAGTCTTATACTTACAGAAATTCCATGAACTATTTAAACGACGGTTCTTTTAACTATCTTGTTAAATTCGTATTAAACTCTGTAAGTCTCCAGTATTGTCATCGCAAATGTATTTTGTAGATAATTATCAGAAATTCATGAGGCTTTTTATATTTTCATCGAAATAAATTAAATTAAATATATATATATATATATATATATATATATATCCCCTTCTTTTTTGCACTTTGTGATAATATCTAAATAATGGAGGGTTGTGCGGGGATTTTGTTGATCAACCTAACAATCGACGGAGAAATTCCGGAGATGTTTGCGAGATAATCGATCGAGGGAACATCTCGCCCAAGGCTGCGAGGGAGAAGGTCGGATAGCTCGTCGCCCTGATGAAATCCCCAAGAGCTCTTTTCATGCTAATAAGATTTCGTCGGTCGCGCCCAATGGATACGCGCCAAAGCGCGAGAGAAAGGCATCGCACCGTCGCCATCGCGTTCGGCATGGAAGAGACACTGAGAGAAAGAGAAACGTACAAAGGGATACTGATGCCTCGGCAGCCTCGGTACAGCCGAACGGGGGGAATCCCTCGACATGGTACTTTTGTGTTGGCGCTATAATTCGATATTTTGAGCGCGATGCCGCAGGTGAGAAAAATAACGAGTTTTCCTGTAAAAGGATTCAGGAACATGTGGCCTATCCGACGAAATTAATTATCAAGTCCACTTTCCGTTGAGGAATAAAAAGTTGTCTAAACAGATATATCTAATAGCTAAATTCTCACTAGTGCGCACTCAGTATATACATTAAAGGCACACAAATCAGATGTATTGACGTGAAGATATGTGTTTAATATAAATATAAAAACAGATAAACCGAAAAATCAATATTCTTTAGTATGCTGTTTGATGAAATATATACTTTTTAATTCAAAGTATTTGTATTTTAATAGATTAGATCAGCGTATGACTTTGTAAGTAATTATTGCAGTCTTTTGCTTATTCTAGCAGAGACTCTATCTCTAGCACTTAATTTGTCATCCTTTAGTGGTTTATACTTTTGTGCTTATTAGTATTGTACATGGAAAGAACGATTTTACTGAAATATCTAAAAATTTAACTAGACATAGATCTAAAAATAACTTTATTAGACCATCAAAATAATTATGTAGGGAAACTCAAGAATAATGAGCAAAAAATTTTTATATTCTAACAATCAGTTTGAACGTTCTACATAATTATTTTAGTATTTTATTGAAATTATTTTTAGATTTATATCTAGCTAAATTTTTAGATATTTTAACAAAATCATTTTTTTCGTTATTTACTTATAAACTAATAAAAAGCGAAGTTGTTGTTGAAATTGAGTATAATAGACGTTTTTTAGCATCCGGAAAGTCTCGGCAGATGTGTAGCAAATAAATATTAGTTACACGAAATGTAGATTTCTCGTGTGCGATTCCACTGATCGTTTCACTATCGTTTAGTCAAGAATACGAGAAATGGATAACGTTCAACGTCGAATGTCGCCTGATATTTTCCTGTAATCCGTCGAGGCTTTATCGCGAACTTGCACGAGTAAATCCGCGTCTTCCCTGATGAATGCCGACGCTGTCGGTATCGTGTGCATACTGCATACGCGATCGCATCCCATTTCGACTAGCACACATTGTCGTGTTAAATGGAAACTGCCGACGACGACGCGACGTGCGTTGGTCTCTGGTGAATTCGACGAAGTACACCCGTCCGTCCGCTCGATCGATCTGAAGGTATTGTCCGGTGAGGAAAGTCGAGAAATGAGGAAAATGATAAACGAGAACTGTGGGAACGATTCGCGATATTGCGAGACGATGCCGGTCGCATTCTTACTCAGTGTAAAATGATAAATTAAATCGCAGTTATAAATGCGTGCCGGATTATAAGAATGCCATTTCTCTTCGATGTTCACCACAATATTAATCTTGAATCTTGAATCTGTAAAGTATTTTACATAAATGACTAAGAGGTTGATTTTGATGAAATAAGTTTCGAACTGTTTTACAAATAAAGATAGAAAAAAAGAAGAAATAATATATTATAATTAATAAGAAATAATATAAAATGGCTTTTTTGATGAAATCTGACGAATATTTCACTTGTTCCTATTCATACACTAAAAAAAATTCCTAAAGAAATATTTACTAAATGTAAACATACATTATTTGATTTAAGTTTTTTATTACTTTCTTCTTTTGAATAAATATTTATTTGATATTGTATTTAAGAAAATGTTACTTAAATTTAAGAATTTTTTTCCTAGTAGAAAAGCTGCGTTTATAAATTAAATTAAATATTAAAGAATCTTTTAAACTTTTTAAATATGTATATTAATAATTTAATTGTATTACATTTATATTAGAGACATATACAGTGTAATATTATTTTATTAAATTTGCGTATAAATATTTTAAAATAGAAAATAATATAATAATTTGAATCGTATTTATGTTGTTGTTTGTACATCATGAATAAAATCAGATATGTCTGTTTACACTATATCTCGAGTTTAGTTTTCGAGATTTTCTCGAGAAGAAATAACGCTGTATGTTCCCTCTTTCCACAGCGAAAGAAGAGCACTTTATGTCGTTATTGAACAAACAACGATATGTACTTAATTCAAGCTCGTTTACGAAAGCGTGACTACGCCTATGTATGGTACGCTCAACGTACAAACTCTCTACATATGAGAACTGTTTATCCATTGGAACCAGCGTGACATATCGATCCAACATCGAACGCTTGTGCTGTACATAATTCGTCTTCATTAGTCATCAGTACCTCTATCTATCTATGTACAGTTTACTAGCATGTAATCTCTGTTTTGCACTATACACGTATATACACAGAAATGCGTATTATGCACTGAGAAAAAAATGTACTAAACTTTATCAAATATTTGTTTGAACTAAAACTAATATTAACTAAATATTTACTTACAATAAATAAATATTTACTTAAAAAATAATACTTAGGTCGGTATTCGTAGTCAGATCTTATATTCAAGATAAGTACAGTCTTAAGAAGTCACGAATCAATCAGAGAGTATTAGCGTCTTAAGACGTTACTTTAGACAGTCTTGAAATAAGAACAGACTATGAATCCATCTTTAGATTAATAGTTCTTGTATCAAATGAATATATGTTTTATATTTAGTAAATATTTAGTTAGACTATTCAAACAAACATTTATTAAAATTTATTTTCAGTGTATATACATAATACATTAACGTATAAAATTGAAATATATATCCTACATATATTTTTCATATATATTACATAATATATATTATTATATTTTTCAATATATTATACAAATTAATTTCTAGCAATATGATTTTAGAACTTTATCATTTATAGGTTTTTTTGTCTTAAAAAAAGTAAGATTCTTTTTATTTCAAATACGATACATATTTTTACAATATTTTTTCTTTAAAAAAGGCAAAATTGTTTTTATTCCATATTGATATCTTTATAGTTACCTTTAGTACAAACGTCTACATATCATGTTCTCTGAGTACGCACGTACCACGTTTCTTCACGTGTCGTGAATTTCTGCTGTTACAGACGGAGCTGTCGCAAAATCTACAGCAGCTGTCGGAGAGAGCCCGCTCGACAACGGAGTTCATTCAAAGGCTCAAAGGAATGACGGATAAAGTACATGTGAGTATGGGCACGCCTTTGGCGCCCGTTTTAAATTCCGTGTCGACGGACGTGTCAACGCGGTACGGTGCCATGAAATTGCGAAAAGATATGGCATTAATTACATCAGTTCTTTGATAGAAACCCGCCGTGCATTCATCTCTGATGGCCGAAGGGATAATTCGAATATACAAAGGATAGCTTACAATCGGCGAATCAAACTCCGACAGAGATTCCTTTTGATATAGTCTTCTATTTTCCCTTCTTTATGCACGGACATGCGTAATCAGTTTGATATTAGATTTCTCGTACAATATCAAATCGTACCTATACAAATATTGTTTTCTACATTCAAATATGTGTATGTAAGTATTAAAAAATGTACGATATTTCTAAAGAAGTTAAAGTATCCAAAATTAAACTTATTCCATGAAAATAGATATATAGAAAGATATTTCTAGCAAAAAAATTACTACTGTATTTTTATAAAAATTAATTATTATAGTTTTCCAATTTATTTTTCCAATTTTTTCTCTGATAAAATATATGTATTGAGTATAATGATAGATCATAATTTCTTCTATACATTAAATATACATTAAATATACATGTAAGTTCTCTGCTTTAGTTTAGAGAGTTTATTATGAAATTCTGTCGTGTACAGATAATATTATATATAAAAGTAATATTGAGTAAAAGATATTTCGCGATATTATAATCAAAGAGAATAATCCATTTCAGGAGGAATGCGTGGCGCTTGAGGAGGAGGTCGAAGATCGGGTAACGAACCTGGTGAGTCTTCTGCAAGCGAGAAAGTCACGGTTGATCGAAGCCGCTCGACAAACTAGAGAGGCCAGGGTACGATCGTTGCGAGACCAGGTGGCGAGATGTGCCACACACTTACAGGCGACCACAGCGTTGCTCACATTCTGTATCGAGGCGCTAAAGGAGACCGACAGCGCGGCCTTCTTGCAGATCGGCGGCATGTTGTCGGTCCGAGCAGCGACGGCCGCCGGTTCCTGGGGCGGTGCCGAGGGTGTACAGGAGATCGCTCGTTTGCCGTTGCTCGATCTTACCCTGGACGACAAACCGCTGCGCCGCGCCATCGATCAGCTCACCTTCGTCCAACTTAAACGTGAGTCCGCCATGATGACTGAATGTGGTTTACGTGATTGTGTAATGTCCGTGTGCATATATTGAACCTATCCGGTGATCCATCCGGCAATGATCGCGAATAAATTTTATCGTACGGACGAGTTCGGGTTTCCCGATAGCAACTATATCGCATTAAGACGAAATGAGAAATGACATGAATTTTTACTCACGGTGTACGTGAAGCAAATGAGCTTTTTGCACGCTACCATTTCCGCTTGATCGATTAGACTTGTATAACGTTCTGGTATACACGTTTCTTTAAAAAAAAAAAAAAAACAAAAATCGATATTAAATTTGAAATTTATGCTTGGACGAACGAGTTTAACTTTTTACAACTTGAACTAAATAAGATGTTCCGGGATAAACCTGTAGAACTTCGCAGTTGATGCTATTGATTTCATTGCACTTCCAAAGTACAGCTTAATTAATTGCTACGGAACTCAGTCAAAGTATCGTAGATCTATCGCGTATACTAAAGAGGAAGTTACTTAGGAGCCAACGTGATTAGAGCTAACCAATAGATAATTTCGTTGCAGGAGCACATATCTGTGTAGTTTAATAATGAGATACATTCAATTCTCTACGATATATACATACCATACTTACTTGAAATATCTATAACATGTAATGTCATACAATAAATAAAATAAACAAGTAAGAACCTTTAAAAAAGAAATTACAAAATTAAATTAAAAATAGAGCTAATAAAAGTTTAATGCACAGTTATATTATATAAAATAATAATCAATACACAATAATTAATTAAATGTTCGGCTCAGATTTAAGCCATCTTCAATAAACAGTCGTACCTATGAAAATATAATTTAAATCATGGAGATTTCGTCTCACGTTTTAGTTTTGCTAAATTCAAAAGTGCAAATTACAAAAGCTAAGTAATGACAGTAATAAAATTAGATTAAAACTTAAAAAAATATTGCTTAAGATAAATCTTTCCCAAATAATAACTTTTGACATTAAAAATATGTATTTCTCATTCAAACGAATAG
>Ga0157364_1002282_pt1 | contig 17669 bp, 7 predicted proteins | sample AttsexASBM2_FD_111476 | JGI IMG/M metagenome (GOLD analysis project Ga0157364, IMG submission 111476) | Fungus gardens microbial communities from leaf cutter ant in Ribeirão Preto, State of São Paulo, Brazil - Atta sexdens ASBM2 | ecosystem: Host-associated > Fungi > Mycelium > Unclassified ... | reverse complement strand
CACATTTTCGACCGTACTCCAAGTAACTTAATTAAATGTGTTATCACGTTAGCGTAAGTAAAGGAACAATTTAGTTTTTCATAACCCGTAATGAGCGAAATTCACACAATTTTCACGATCTCCCATGATCTTCAACTTTCCTCGAACGACTCTTGTGCGACGTAAACTGCGAACTGAGCATTTCGGTATGGCAAGATTTATGAAACATAAGCGATTTTCTCTAAAAGACTTGGAAGCGTGAGTGGCGTACATGTCTTTCGTCCTTAGAGTTGATCCAAACTTCAACTGATCTATCTCTTGATTCCACTTGTCTCACATTCGATCTTTTTTGACGTGTATTCCATCACTTATTTTCTTCGATAAGAAATATGTTTTACAAACCTAAAGTTGAGTTACTTTCAACATGTGATCATTCGTTCTTTTATCTTAGAAAAATAATTATATGTTGAAGATAACTTACTATTTTCTAATTAGCAACGGTATAATATGATTTATAACGCGAGAAAATGGAGAGTATAGATTACAACATTGAATTTATGAGTTCCTTTATTCTTCCATTTAAATGTATCAGCAGTCGCAGACGGAAATTTAGATTGGGACGGGGAACATCTCATCGATCCCTAGAGGCATTCCTTTCTCACAAAATCTGCGATCTGGCAAGTTCATTTCCTGAGCTTAGCTTGCAGTGCGGATGATTGATCTAGTTCAGATTACAGTTTAATAGTAGAGCGCTGAATTGATACATCGCAACTGGAGAGAATATAATGAGTGAGTATCGATAACGTTTATTTAGACGTCTAAAGAGCAGTAATTTGTAAGTAGAATGAGATCTTCCGATTTTCTTGCAACTGTTGAAGCCTCTTCTTTTTCAATAAATTACGGAATATTCCAGTTTTGCATTTATTATCTTTAACACTGTACATATACAGAATATATTAAGATCTTTTATTTGACTGCATTAATTTTACATTAGTCATTTAAGTTCAATCCGTAATATAGATTTCTTTCTGTACATATTCCCAGCTTTCGCGAAATGACAATTGACGAATCTCGTGATAAACCGATAATATAACACTTGAAATTGGATGCTATATATTACCGTCTGCCTATAAAGCGGTTTCCAGCTGCTTTTTCGAGAGGCAATCTCAAAACTCTTCCGAATTTCAATACCAAAGGCTTTCTTCCTTATAGGTGCATCCGTGACCCGGGGCCTGGAATGCGGGAACGTCTCTGATTAGATCAATACCCACGTCAATTCTCATGCTTACTCGACATTTCGTTCGCTCACGCGCGAGAACTTTCTTCCTGTCAAGAAAATCCTGACTTTTGAAAAAAGATACCGTTGTAATACTTACTAAAAGCGGAACAATTCTTTGCATCGTGATTAGAGTCTTGCATGATCGAGTATGAAATGTAGAATACTCACATTATTTACTGAGTATAATCTTAGTTTGGATAATCAAAGTATATTATTAATTTTATGTGGTCACAACCTGCAGTATAATTTTCTTTAAACTTATTTTAAAAAACGAAAAAGAAGCAAAATATTATCCAGATGCCCAGAAGTCTTAAAGTTAACTTTTACCATCTTTTATCTCGTAAAGCTAAAAATAACGAAAAAATGTAAATAACGGAAAAATGTTGCCGATGAATTTCCATTTATTTAACATTATTGTGCATCCATGTAAAGTTGGTCCCAACTTTTGAAAAAATTAAATTTTTATAACTCATTCGATTGCTCATCGTTTGCATATGTATGCATATTTAGAATTTTTGTTCGCTCATCTTTAGTTAAATTATTAACAACTGTTATCTTATCCAATCTTATTTTAAGAGAGTCGTAAGCTGTAAGCCTTAAGAAATTAACTAATAAAACAGTTGAATATGAGAAAAATAGTCGATTGTGATTGATCAATTTCTTACAGCTCATGGCTTACGGCCTCTTAAAATAAGATTGTGGACAAGGTATGAAATTTTGGGGAGTCAACTCAAGTAGATAGATTCAAATCGCAGTTATTATACTCAAAATCATGGTGAAACTAATTCTCTCAAAATTGTTTCTTTTTTTTATTAACTTTTTTACCAGAAGTGTGCAATCGATGAGCAATCCAATGAGCTATAGAAAGTAAATTTTCTCAAAAGTTGAAGTTGCCAACTTCACATGATTTTATTGCGCATAGTATTATGACAGGTGTGATCGAACGGAGATAATGATTGACCTAATAGAGCAAATTTGCATAGCGTTAGCTTAAACTGTTTCCTCTAACGTGCGTCCTTTGTCCTTTGAGGGTCAGAAGTTTCCTAAACATTTTCTCTCGGTTCTGGCTTAGATGTCTGTTCAACATGGGTGAATTTAGGGAGAGAAACGCGAGGGAATGATATATAACATTTATCTATGTGCGTGAACTTCTTAAAAGATAATGAGATTGTATTTATTATTATGTAGACTCGTCTGTTAATATATTACTTTAGCAAAATGTACAAACGATAAAGAAATTAACTATATTTAATTGTTAAAATATAAAATGTATTTTATTATAAAAATGAATAATAGGAACAAAAGTAAATTTCTGTAATTATACAATGTTATTATAAATTAAAATAAGATAACAAAGAGGAATAAAAAGAAGGATGGAAATTATTACATGCATATAGAAAATTTGAATTTATATTTTATCAAAATTTTTCAAAATGAAATTGATTTTGTTTCTCATATAAATATTTATAATAGGTGAAGCGTGGAGTATAATAAAGAACTTTTTCATGTCCATAAAAAATATTTAACTATATATTGGTGTGCATTGTAGAAAATATGATAAATGTGGATGAAACATTTATATCGAATAAATGGTAACAGTTGAAACAAATTGGCTGTTGCAAAACATTTCGTTAAACTCCTCATCCAAAGTACAACGCGATTTTTCCATCCGATAAAGCCGCAATAATCGAAATTCTGCTGCGCAAAGTTACATCGATTGTCAAACATTCGCCGAGAGGCTCATCGCAGCCCTACGGCGATTTATCATTTACCAACCGCGTAAACAGTAAATACACTTGATGAAAACCTATATCTGAGGTAGACGTTTCATGAATGCGTCTCATACGAACATTTTAGTCATTCTATACTCTCTGAAACTGCGCGGGAGTTTCGTTTAATGAAAATTATTTGTTTTACAATATATTTCATGAGTTTACCATTTGAACACTGTAGGAAATATAAATCCCGAATTATGATATTACGAATATGGCGCACTAAATAATATGTAGTACGGAAAGAATAATTTAGCTGAAATATCTAAAAATTTATAGCTACAGATTTATAGATACAGATATTTGATAATAATTTTGTTAGTTGATCAAAATAATTACGTTCTCTAAATTCTTTGAAGTGAAATCTCATTCTAAAAAGTGAAAATTATGCCACTCTTGAAAAAGAATGGCAGAATTTTCAATCTTTAAGAGTGAGATTTTATTCTTTAAAGTGTGAGATTTCACCCTAAAGAATTTAGAGAGTAAGAATCTCAAGCATAATGAGTAATGCTGCAAAAAGTTTTGACATTCTAGCAATCAGTTTGCGTCACTCTTTTGATATTTCAAAATTTTTTTCAGATCTGTATCTAGAATTTTTAGACTTCAGCAAAAAAAGTATTAATATATTTTCATATACAAATACAATACGGCAATATGGCACAGATTGCTGCCATAGTACTGATTAAAAGACGGCAGTATAAAACTGATTTTATCATAACTACAATTTGCGGTATTCTGCAAGTGATAATGGTATTGTACTTTATTGATTCAACAATAAACACTTAATCATGCTTTCCCGAAACGATTATTTCGAATAACGCTGTCTTCACAGAACACTGCAGAATCTAATGTATTGCAGATACGCAATCTGTGCCTTATGTTTCGCTGTACAATAGTCGTATTTCAAGATCGATAAAGAGCCTTCCTTTCAGCTAACTAACCACAATGTGAAATTTACGGCGCACTAAAATTAGTTCTGATTTTCCTTTTTTTCACGGTGCACGAATGTGCATTATTCAGTAGTGGACATCATTAGGACACTGTCAGAATTGTCTAGGGTTTCACTGTTGATTGATGAAAAGAGAAAAAAGAAGAAGAGAAGCAAATCGAAAAACGAAAGTCTGATCCGTTCGCGGCCGAAAAATCGGATAGACAATCAAAATAAAGAAGGAAAAGCAGACAAGGGAAGAGCAAACAGCAGTTTGGAAGTAGGACGCACATTTTTACTGGAATATTGTCTCGATTCAAATGAAAATTCTCAAGAATATATTTTCAGAAAGTAGCAAACAGCTGGCATCTTGGTTCGTGCGTAGCGAGCTCATAAAAAGTGATAGCACTTTAGTTAACTGTACGCGATTTGTTCGAAACATCATCATTTTTACGAAACACAAGACTTAAGAAGAAATAGTATTGCAATCGTGTATTTTGATATATCTGTAACGTTGCAAAAATTATGTCACCGTATATTGCATAGAAAAAACAATAATGATTAAATTAATATAGTATATTTGATTAAGAGTAAATTTCGTTGAAGGTAAACATTTATGATTATTATAATCAAATATTTTCATATGCAACTAAAACATTTAGGTGTAATAATACCGGTTAGAGTTTGGTTAGTTGTATGTAGTATTAACATCCAAGTATATTTGGTTATTATACAATATATGATCAATAAAAAGAATATGGTTGAATTAGCGTGACACGTATGGTAAAAGGAGTAAATTGTAATTGTTTACGAAGAATATTCTTAAGTTTTTAACAGCATATTAAAATACAATGTTTGCTCTTTTTTATATGTAATTTTAAAACCTTTTTGCTTAATCAAAATTATGAATTGTTTACATTTCAACAAATTATCCAGTTATTTATATATGCATTTTAGGTTAATTCAATTAATTTTTTTCAATATGTATATATGCACAAACACTGAATTAAATATAACCCAAGTATATTATATCGAAGTGACGTAAATATATTTTTTTGTTAAATCTTCCACCGCCGTTACATTGTCGTACAAATTTGTTGTTTCAAACGAATTGCGATGTATCGTTATACAATGATAAACGGGTAGGTGAGAGGCAGAACCTGCGAACGAGCTTGCGGCTCGAAAATCGAAACGCATATATCTACGAGCTCATAAATCTAGAGAGGACATTTAATCGAGAAACGATTGATCCTTTTTATCGCGTTTCTAAGTTACAGTTTCCTCTTGCGCCGTTGAGATGGTGTACCTGCAAAAGGACTTAAATGCGGAATGCATGTATTTCACAAATATAAATTTAAAAAGCACGTTCATACGAAGAAATATCTTATATCTGGTGAAGAATGATCTTGCTAAAGAATATTACAAGTAAGAAGTTGCAGCGTATTTTATTACTCAGAGAAAAAGACAGTGGTAACAATTATATAGAGGACAACTATATATAAGTTTTATATATAGAATTAATGTTGATATAATTGAATGAAATATTTTATTATTGCAATCGTATTCTGTTATTGCAATCATAAAATAGTTTATTTAATTATACATTAATTCTATTATACATATAATACTTGTACAATTGTCATCTTGGCTGCTATTACTATATTTTTCTCTGAATACATGTCGATGCTTTAATTTTTAAAAATGTGAACATTTATTCGATTCTCTTTACAAAAATCAAATTCCTTCTCCCAAGTGAGAAATTTAAAATTCTCTACATTCAAAAATTATGAATATAACTTTGAATTGTATGCTTTTCGTTTGGTCTTTTATTCCTGTGAAATGACTAGCCGTGTAAGAGTGCCTTTTCACAGCGTATACTATTACAATTATTCTGATTCTCTCATTTTTAATGTTAACATTTATTCGATTCTCTTACCACTAAAAAATTAAGTTTCTTCTCCCGAGTGAAAAGTTTAAAGTTCTCGACATTCAAAAATTCATGAATAACTTCTAACTGTGTACTTTTTGTTTGACTTTTGATTTCCGTGGAACGACTAGATATGCAGGAAGTGTATTCTCGCTGGAGAATCGAAGTCAGAATCGGTCGCGAATTTCACAGACGATTATACATAGCACAAAGCGTAGGCACGTGCATTTCATTCCCGATGGGCATTGCCACTTTGTTAACAAGTTATCCATCGGCAACCTCTCGCGCAGATCCCGATCGCGGTCTGATGCAGATTATACCCGGCCGCAATCTAACGGCTGTTACTGTGGAAATGTCGATATTTACAGCTGCGACTGTAATTCGAGTATGGTTGGGAAAGGCGTTATTGTTAGAGACACTATAATAGAGTCAGGCTATACGAGGCGTATGATTTTATCAATCGAAATTGTACAAGAAAAAGATATATATACTTTCTCTTTTATACACTCTAAAAAATATCGATGTGGATTTAATGCGATATCTATGCGAAGGCGTTCACTTTATATTGTAAGCATCATTTTATTCTTGTTGTCTATCAAGTATTAAGGACAAATATTTATACAAGCATTATGAGCGTCAAAGCTTGAATGCATCTTATATAATTCTCACTGTGTTGGTGTTACTATTAATACTAACATGGATTTAACCATAGGTTTTAAATCCACACTATGATGACACACACGCTAGTGGTTATAAATCCAGATCGTTTTGATGTTAATATTAAACCAAAATAGTTTGAATTTATAACCCCTGATGTGTATGTCAAATATATTAACGTCATCATGGTGTAGATTTAAATCTAGCATATTAAATTCAGATCATTTAATTTTCGCAGTGTTTATATAATTGATATTAATACTAATATAAGTAAGAATTGTGGATAAGACACCGTCTTTATAGCGTTAAATCCACACTGATATTTTTTGAAGTGTACATATATTATAGTGTACGTATATATTCACTTTAATTTGTACTTGTCTCACTCTACAGTTTTAATTAAAGTTATAGAGTACAACAGTGGAGGTTGAAGTGAGAGTATATACATGTACTGGAAAGTAGGGTAGAAGTATATATATATATTTTTTTTTCTCTCTCTAGGATTTTGACGGGATCGGTCGTGGTGGATCGGTCAGACTCTGTTATAGGATCTCTAATCATAGTGGCGTGAAAACGTCTCTCGCGGCTGATCGCTTCGATCGTTTCAAGCAAGCCTGTCGTGTGCACGTGCAAGCCGAGATAACGATATCGGTCCGGACGCTACACGCGGAGTTTTGCCCGAATGTCTCGCATTGGATATTTTGGCTATTCTCCAGACTATGGTAATGACGAGACGACCGCGCTATGCATTGCCTAACTGGGTCAGAGTACGCGAACCGAAATATATATCGTTGACGTAACTAATTTCACGTTCCGCCTACTGCGCATCGCACTTATCGCTCGTTTTCCGATATATCGGATCGCACATTCGTAACGCTTACGAATCAATTTGCACACGGGGTGAATTAATAAATACCAGATATTCTCGCGTGGATAAGCAGCAAAAATGCGCTCTAAATGAATAGTCGTGAGAACTGATAATTCGGTGAGATGGAAATTGATAAAACGTAATAAAGAAGAAATAGGGATCGGCAAATTAATTTATGCTAGTCGAAGTGTTTAACTGTATACGGATTTGTATATTTTGAATTTTCTTTGAGAATTCACGAAGCATTAATTATAGAATATTAAATTGTATTTAAAATCAGCGAAACAATTAAAAATGTAAAAAGGATTTAATATTTTAACATTTAAAGGAATATAGCTGCTTTTTAATTGTTTAGCGCGTAACACGCGATTTGAATTCAGATATTAACACTTGTTTCAATGTTTTACATTTAAAATATACTGCAGTTTGAATAAGAAATTTCAGTTTAAAAAATATACAAGTAAATATTAATAGGGGAAATAATTTATTTATATATATATATATATATATATATATATATGACTTATGATAATCAACGTATGTTTAATTTTTTAGAGTTATCTTGCGATCAATTTAGCGATTTGAATGGAATTTAGGGTAATCACACATATCGACGCATTCTCGCTAATGACAAAGGTATAAAGCATGCAGACGGTATATGTCTGTACATATCAATCTCTACGTAGCTGTGTCTAATAATAGAACCAGGAAAAATTTCAAATATCCCTAAGAAACATTCATACTATACGGCTGTATGAGCTTTCTAGTATTATACCCGGCGATACTCGGGTCTTGAGTTGCACTAAATTTAGCTAAACTCTCAAACCAGATGTTTGGCGCTCGTGCAAAAATTCATTCTTATTTCTTTTGCTCTAATTAATACATTTGCGTTCAGTTCTTAGAAAATGTGATGTTCGTGGAATTGTAAGATAATTTATTGCAATTTTGTATCAGCAGTCATTAAAGTTATTTATGTGTATGTATTTATAACTCAGAATTGGGAAATAATTTATTACCTGTAATGAAAAGTTTTAAGTTACTTTTTCTCAGTACTTTAATTTTCGTTTTTTTCCATCTGTAACTGTAACTTGACTTAGTTACATTTTTTTAGTAATTATATAATAACTGATTTGATAGTTACTTTGATAGTTACTTTATATTAAATTTATTTATCAATAAATGGCCAAATAAAAGCGTCCAGTGAATAACTTTAGACATTGTAATATCAAAGGACGATTTTACTGAGATATCTAAAAATGTAGTTAAATAGATTTGAAAATAATTTTATTGGCCTGTCAAAATAATTATGTAAGTAATTCGAGTATATCTAATAATCGAGCAATGTTGCAAAAAGTTTTGACATTCTAGCAATCACTTTGAATGTATTACAGAATTATTTTGATAATCCTACAAAATTATTTTTAAATCTTCACCCAGCTACATTTTTAGATACTTCAGCAAAATCATTCTTTCCGTATATAAAAATTTCTTTTATCATTGATATAATAACTAAAACATTACATGGAGATCTAAACGATATGTTTACGAACAATTTAAGAATAATCAATTTTCTTACGGTTTAATTTTTTTGTAGTCAATCTAACAATAATTTATGAGCGTTCAATATTGTTATAAAAGTAAAATTATCTTACACGGAAATATAGAACGGAAATATGACCTATTTGCTCCAATACTTTTCCGCAGTATCGTTCTCCCGTTGATCGAAGTTTCTATATAAGAACGGAATGAAAAATTCGATTCTATAACGAACTGACTTTCTGCCACTTAGGAAACATATAAGATTGAAGTTGTTCGCTGAAATGTACTCGACAAAAGCAGGCCACCTTTCTCGAGACATTTCTTTCATTTTTTGGCGTTTTGTCTGTCGTGCACGAGTGTTAGAAGAAACCTCGGTATTTTCTGCGATTTTCCCATTTCAGCTTGTGCCATCGGCCAGCCCACCATGTGATTCTCGAGTCCTTTGATCCTGCCTCGGCTTGACGTTTCGGACTGCTTCTTGCGTCGCGCCTTGCTCTTTTCGTGAATTCTCTCTAGTCAAAACGTCATTGCGCCGCACTTTCTTGTGCCAAGTTTCAACGTTTTACCACTCAGCACTCTCTCCCCCTTCTCTCTCTCTCTCTCTCTCTCTCTCTCTCTCTCTCTCTCCCTTTCTCTCTCTTTCCCTTCGTAAATATACAACGTAAATACTACCTCGTAATTGCAATGTTATCAGATTTCAAATACAAATACCACAGAACTACTGCAATTTTCTCTCAATTATTATTATTTTTTTTTAACAAAATTGGAATCAGCTTTTTTAGGCTAAGTTTGATTAAAAACGTAATTAATTTTCTTAATTATTTTAGACTTTAATAATTTGTCAAATAAGTTATTTTAATCTTAGATTAAAGTTTCGTTAAAGTTTATCTCGAAATAATTAGTTGGGAGATACCATTTTAGCATTAAAATTAATTAGTTTGCGTAAGCTGTTTTGATTTGATTTGAAATATTTATATTCTCCATATTGCTCGTAAATGATGAACAGAAATTGCAACTTACCTATTCAGTTATATAATATGTATGTCAATATTATATATAAATTGTACGTTAATTCGAACAAGAATACAAAAGTAATTTTGTACCATATTCACATACATTAAAAATGATACTAGTGAATTCACAAATAAATAATCAACATCAAAGCAGTATTTCATTCAAGCAATAGCTTTTCATTCCGCATATTGGACACGTGCATCTCACAAAAGTTTAATTTACCATGATTGTTTAATTATGTTTCCTTTTATTTTCAATTTATATCTAATATGAAACTGAATAAATTTCTCAATAATTACCACCGATCATGTATTTAAATTATAATAATTATGTGAATTACAATTGTAAATCATGTGATTTGACAGTTAAAATTTTATCATTGCTGCAAACACGATTGTAATCACACATCTCATTGTAATCACGTCATAAAGTAATATTTATTTGTATATTAAAAAATATTTTTAGTTTGTACAACATTTTTATTAAATTTATATAAATAGTATTCTTTTACAAATTTAATTTAAAAGTAAAATAACATGTGATACAGACACATGTAATAAAAATACGAGTGCATATTAAACTTTTTTAAATCTTCCTAATAGGTTTTTCACAGTAATTTTATACTAAATGTTAAACAATTAAACTTATAAATTATATTAAGCTTTAATTTCTAAAAAAATAGAGATGTAATTTTTTAATTATAATTTAATTTTTAATCACTTCTAAATAAATTTTAATAGAAGACTTGAAGAGCATTTTAATAATACGTAAATAAATCGATATTATATCGATATTGCTGATATTTTTATTTAAAAATTAATTGAAATTAAAAGTTAAATATTCAAAAAAAGTTAAATATTCACCTTGATAACAGTAACACGATAAATTTCAATATTGATGATCTCCAAGTAATATTTCGCAGCTTATCGTATGCAGTTAAAAATAGTTGAAAATAGTTATTTTATTACTCTAAGACTTTCCCGGATTTAATCAATCTTTCGAAAAAACCGTAGTAAACTGCTGAAATAGATAAAAAAATCTACGCATTAAGTTCACACGACTGTTTTTCACTCGTAGAAATTCTGCACTTCTCGACGTTTGTTTTTGAAGATAGAAACTCCAGCCAGTATGAAGTTATATGTCAGAATTTACGAAAGCCGCAGTTTATTGATCTCAGTGTTAGAAAAGTGCTTTACGGACGAAACTGAAATTATTTTCTTTGAACTTTTTTTCTCGTTGCACGTGCTTTAATCCTACTCGCTTGCATCGCAAAGCTTCTATTAAAAATCGACAATGCACTTTTGCGAACGTTTAACAGTTGTAATTTTGACGAATGCAAAGTATTGCTACAAAGAGAAAACTGTTATTTCGATTGACTGATAAATTTCTACACAATTGTATGCGTACATTTATTGAGATACGAGTAAAAGAAACAAGAAAGAGTGCAAAATTCAACTGTGTCGTTCAATTACTGCCATATTTATATCTTTTACATAAATAACTTGCTTATATGTTTAAAAAAGACTATATATGAAAAAGTATGCTTTGTAAAGTTATGTGATATACAAGTAAAACACATGTTGCGATTATTTCTTCATTTTATATAACAAAACGTTACGTACTGCGATTTTTATTTATTATCAAGAGAACTGCGGTATTTGTAACCAGAGATAGTGAGACAAACTCTTTATTCTTGTTTTTATTCGCCGACCTAATTCCTGGGTTTTCTCAAAAGCTCGCTTGCTAGTCTATTGCCGCGATTGAAGAAGAGAACGCGCTGGGTGGTGTATCATAATAATAAGGCGCGGAAAGAGATAAGTTGGATGGAAGTCGCCATCGGCTAATTAGGTATCCGTTATTGCTTAATATTCGCTGCGGAAAATGAAGAGAGATGGGAAACTGAGATAAGAAGATTTAATAACTTTACTTTAATAACCGAAGAGCGTTCAAAGTATTGAAGTGTCTGCGCACATTCCTCCGACAGGCGGTGTCTATTGCATATACAGTGCGAGCGTATAATGAAAGATATTATATTTTGACGGTAAAGAGCGCTGCATTCCGCAGTAACATACGGTCTCGAGCTTTTAATATAGAATTAATCCCGTTACGCGTTTGTCTCGCATACAAAGACGCTCAAAATTTCATATAACATTTAAATATAGTATAAATTACACGTGCGCGCGGAATTTACGTTAAGCTTTCGGTAGAATCTCGAAAACTCTATACAAATAGCAGCAGTCAGAGAAAATCCCTTGCTTACTCTTTGCAAAGTTTAATTTTGATTATAACCGTGGAAAATACGCTTCTTTATAAACGCCGTTCTTGTAGCTTTACAATTATTTATGCACTATTATACAAGAGTTTACTCGTGGTTTTTAACGAGAAAATTTTGGATCACCTTATATACGAAAAAACCAACTTGTTTCTTTTTGGAAGAGATGTTTCGCAATTACTTTATATTAAGGTCCATTTCTGTCGATTAAAAACTTGGAATTTAAAATACTAAAACAAATATTAAAACTTTAAATTTAAAATATCAAGGATATAAGTATTACACGTATCTTTTAACAAAATGAAAAAAAAATTATAGACTTTTCTACATTATATTTGAATACAAAAGATGATTTAAAATCTGAATCAAAAATTGTTTCAATTAGATATGTTTTTAAAAAAATAATTAAGATAGAATGACAAAATTTTCATTTAAATTATAAAATTGTCTATCTGTAAAATCTTTAAATATAAATATTAATTTTATCGAACTATTTCATATGTAGGTATATAACATCATTTTTATACGAATAGTATAAATTTCCAATTTTAGCCTTTGCAGAGACTACTGATATAGCTTTAAAGCGTTACAATTTCTTTCTGATGCAAATTCTTCACGTTTGTTACGTTATGTGGAAACATTAACGCATCTTGCGAGCCGCAAAGTTTAGCAGGAGCAAGTTTGGGGCGAAGAGCTCATTGTTAATTTGTCAAACTGAAACTCTCTTGGTCTAACTTGCAAGGGTGAAATCAGGCCAGATGAAGGGACCAACTATCGCATATCTTATAGAAACTCTACGAAGAGCTTTATGCGCATTAACTGACGCTGCGGATGAAACGTGAGATTGGGTTTAATATCTATGTATCTTACAAAATTACTCTGTTGCTCAGATAACTGTTGCAATAATATAATAATATAAAGCAATGTAAATATAATATTTGAGTAGAGTTATACAAAATGCAGGAAAACTTTTAAAAAAACTTTTAGATGTAACTTGAAAATTAAGGTAACATGCATACGACTGACAATTTAAACTTGTGCGAAGGATTCAGCATGTTATGCATAGCACGAAATAACGATAAACTTATTTATATTACGTCCAACTCCTTTTAAAAGTTTAATCTAATGATTATAAAATTAAATTTATCATATAGAAATTGTATAAATTCACAAAATAAATATGATTAATAGATATAAAGAATTGCCTTGACCGAATGATCACATGTGATTAAATTTATCTCAAAATTGTAGAGTTTTTTTTTAAAAGAATGTTCTTAAAATAATACTATTTTTTCTTATGTATAAAATTAATTTTATTGATTTATCACATATAAAAATTATAGAAAGAAGAATCGAAAGCATTACAAATTTTATGATTTTATTCAATACCAAGTATATTCTATTTTTTTTTTCTCGCCAGAAAATGTTAACTCTTAAACATTATTCTCTTCGGAAATAAGGTTAGAGTAGTCAATCCAATTTGATTGCTTATAATATTAACTTACATAAAAATGAATAATTGCAGAAAAATCATAAAAAGAAAAATCGAAGGCGATAAAATTTTGCAAATGTAATCGATATCAAGTATATTGTTATGCAAAACAATTTCAAAATCAGCGACTATATAACAAGCAATATAAGTATTTTGTTAATATATTTAATATAAATTTAACATATCAATATAATTATCAATATATAAATTAAAATATATTCTTGTTTTGGTACAAGTGATATTACTATTTTTTTTCTCGAAAATATTAATTCTTAGAGAAAATGTTAATTCTTAAATGTTACGGAAACACACTGGATTATATACATATTTATCTCCAATCAATTCGACTTAACTTTCGTAAAAATAAATGTATTATAAAAAGATATGGTAAAAAATATGTTTTTAATTGTAAACACTAGACTTTAAGGAACTTTGTCTTTATTAACAGAAAAGTTAGAAGCAATAAAAAAAACATTAGAAACGCAATGGAAAGAGAAAATCGAGTATGCTATACGAAAAAGTGTTTAAGAGTTAATAACACAGAATAAATTGGAACATATATGTATATACAATAGAAGATGACTGTCCCTTTTTCCATTATACTTCGACAGTTAAAGTTTATTACGATGCGCCTCGGTAACGATGTTTCCGCGCTCAAAGTGTCCTCGAATCGAAGGGATCACGTGATAAAAGTAATATATCAAGTCAATACATTTTCAGTATCGATATAATGCTTTCGAGATGTGAAAATGCTTCATTTCCATACTGGCTGTTATGAAGAGCGAAGAAACCGATCGAACACAGTTTCCCATTAAAAAAATACATCTTTCCTCGAGAAAGAACGAAATGTCTATCTTAGATACTCATTTTGTTTAAAACGATACTCTTCCTTGCGCGATAGTATTTCCAATATTGTAACATAGGAACACCAATGCATGTAGAAAGCGAGATACTTTCGCATTCGAGGAGATGCAAATCTGCGATTGCGTCGTATTGGGTCGACTGAACGATCGACTTTTTCTCGAGGTTGTTGCGGCCGTTCAGCTCGTCCATGTTTTATATGCGTTCCCTGTTCACGTTTACATCAATCTTCTACGGATCGACTATTTGTCAAAGATGATGTGAACTTTTCTCATTTATAATTGCGGCCTCGCTCGCAGTTTATCGACGTAACCTTTAAAGTACAATGTCCGGAGATTAATACTGACTTTCCATTTTCATAAACCAAAGATATGTCGGTCTTCGAATAAAAATCATCACTGCAAGAATACATTTGAATTCTTGCGCACGGTATATTTAAAATTATGTTGCTGGGAAATCGCCTAGTCTGCTGAATATTGATCATTGCATATCACGCATATGAATGTGACGTTGAGGGATTTCCGACATATGTTTGTAAAATTAAAACACGTGCAAAGAAGATCGTGTCGAACTGATTAAAGCATTAAAATCCTGTCTCGACATGTATATATTAATAAAATATTATATTTTATTTTTCATTAAAAACAAATATATTACTGGATTTATAAATAATAATATCTCAATATTCTAGTGAGTATTTAAATTATAAATAAAAAATATTTAATATCCTTAATTTATAAGTATAAGCTAGTTCTCTTGATAGATCTAACTCTCTCTAAAAATTTATTTGTCAATATTATTCTATATTATTATTCAAGTATCTTAAAAAGATACTTAAAATATGTTTTTTCTTTACATCAAGCACTGAGCGAAGACTATATAGGTATGCATTCTGCATTTCCTAATTCCAGTCTTGGGCACGTACAAAGTCTCTTATTATTCATCTTGCTTTGCAAATGCGCAAGATGCGAAGGCTCCAACACAATGAAATCAGCAAATGTTGCCGTGTGTCGCAGGCAGAAATCTATTCATATCGACGTCGTCGCAGAATCAGGACGAGTTTATTACGTACTCGGGGGGTTTAACTAGTCGGGTCGTGATCGTAGTCGCATCTGCAGTTATTGTACATGTCAGTACGAGTTTTAACCGCAAACAATAATACAATATAATTTTATAGTATTTGCGTGAAAAGAGTCGTGCGATGGAATCGCGGAAATGGTTTCGTTAACAAAAAAAAGTTTTCTGCTTTATCATTTTCCAACGTCCCGATTTTATGCGATGTGCGCTTTAATCGTCTGTGACTTCCTGTCGTACACAAAGAAGAAAAATATTTATTCTAAAAATAAAACGAGAAGAAGAAAAACTGCGGACACTTTTAATCACGAATGAATTGAAAAATTTTAGTGATCTATAAAAAAATTTTTTGCATTGATGAGATATTAGGGAGTTATTATTTTTCCATTATAATTTATTCGCTTGACAAATGTGTTATAAATAAAGAATATTATTTTTCCGTGATATGTTAAATACAATTTATAAAAATTAACTAAAAGAATCAATTACTTTTTAAATATTTTTTGAATAATGTTCTTCAAATAAAAAAAACATCATGATTTTTAAAATCACGATTTTATATTTTGTTATAAAAATTAATAAATAATAATTCATTTTATTAATATAATTGATTAATATCATGAAAATAAATACATTGCATTGAGAAAACAATGAGTGAAAGAAATAAAATAACATATTTGAACAATTGCTCTTTTTTAAATAATTGTAATTTCAGTTTTCTACTCTTATTCCATCCTATTTATCTCGGTATATTCTCTCTTTATACGATGGCTGTACTATTCTAGTTACATCTTCGCATTTCTCCAAGCACTCTTTTCCGTAAACGTACCGCTAAGACACGGGCATCTTGCGATTCTTTATGTACACTGTAAATCAAGAAAAAAAATATGCACGTAAAACATTCTAAAAATGTGCAACTCTTTAGAAAAATGTAAAATGAGAATTCGCAAAGCAAGTTATATCGCATGGCTATAAATTATATTTTCCGATATCAATTCCAAAACGATATTTTGTGTACCAGATAAAGCCTGCAACTCTCGCGGCTGGAATTCAGCTACTGATTTATATCGCATAAAGCGCAGAATTGAAATCTCTATGTCTAATATAAATCAGTCTCAAAAATGGGATTGGTCTGACGAACCAAGGCAGCTTTTCCATCAACGTCAGCGCATATAAAGATTCGTTTTGTCGATATATATGAATCCAGCTCAGGAAACGTAAATGGTAGATTATCGGTGCTAGAAGAACTCTTGGCACTCACTTATACCGGCTGACTGGAGCGTCATTTCCAATCATATCATTTAGTTTAACGACGATCATGACGTACACAATGGAGTAGTTAAAGTCCCGTGTGAATCCGAATGCGAAACAATAGCGAATAATAAGCATAATTCATTTTGTGAATCATTGAGAAAATATTGAATCTTATTTGTTTCATATTGATTTAACATACTCTTAGGAAGCAAACATTTAGAAAATATACATATTTGTTATTATGAAAAATATGAAAAATTAAATAATTGCGCAAGTATTATTTAGTGAGGATTTTATAATAATTATTTTATTATATATATTTTATTTAATTGTTTTATATATAAAAGTGAAACTTCCTTAAAAGTGAAATAAATTAGGAGAATTTTGGTCAAGTATATATTATTTTTTACAGTGTTTTAATTTTCGATTTTTATTGCACGGAAATTTATTCAGAATTTATTAGATAGAAAATAAGATTTTTTTTTGTTTGCATTTTTAATAATTTTTTATCATTTTTAATTTAGAAACTAACATACCACAAAAAATGAATCTATTTATACCATTTATAAGGAAATGAGATGAATTCACCGATCCAAATATTGCTAAAGGTATTAAAGAATTTTCCTGCGTTTTGCTATCATTTTCTCGTTTTTTTATTTTTTTATTTTTTTTTTTCGTTTCTTAAAGCCGTGGATAAACATCAATCGCAATGAATGAGCTCGTCGGCCGAGATACGATGTCTGAATGCAGTGT
>Ga0157364_1002281_pt1 | contig 17672 bp, 10 predicted proteins | sample AttsexASBM2_FD_111476 | JGI IMG/M metagenome (GOLD analysis project Ga0157364, IMG submission 111476) | Fungus gardens microbial communities from leaf cutter ant in Ribeirão Preto, State of São Paulo, Brazil - Atta sexdens ASBM2 | ecosystem: Host-associated > Fungi > Mycelium > Unclassified ... | reverse complement strand
TTAATGTTTGAAAGTAAAGTCCTAAGGAATTTCTTTTTTATGATTAATAATCATTTTAAAACTGATTGAGAAAAATATTATTTATTTTCTTTGTTATTTTTAATTAATTTTTTATTATATTTACATGCATGTAATAAGGCCCAATGTCAGAGTTAAACAAAAATTTTTTTCATTCATTTACAAATATTCTATATAAATAATATATTTTATTTTTGTGAGTGAATGAAATAAAGATTTGATTCTCAGTTTTTATTTCAATCCTCATAAATATCCTCATAAATAGAATTAAAAAATAAAATAAAATAAAATAAATTATGGTGGATCATATTCGGCTCAGGTATCTTATACGTTAAAACAGTTGATAAGATTGATATGACCGCGTGTCGCGATTCGAAGAGTCCACGTATTTACACATGTCGGAGGGGACAGCCAGTAGCGTCTCTCGCAACCGGATGCCTCTGATCATACTTTATCCTTTTCGCGTAGATCGGTGTGTTTGCTTCCTCTGTAGAAAGATACAGATAAGATACGCGTATCTCTTACGTACCTCGATGTTATTATTAGGCATCCATCTGTCGCTTCTGCGAATATTGGCTTTCCCAATTTCAGCCAGCCGTTCTTACGACAACGATCAGCCGCGTGCGCAATCGTAACACGTGTGGCGGCAACGCGTGATATAACACTGTTCCCGTTTCCGGCAATTCAAGACACACTTCTGCATGCATCATCTCATTGACCTCCGAAAAGGTGACAAGTTTGGAATGGGAATATTGTTATGTAGGTATTCCACACGTGTGTTACTTTTATTAACTCAATAATTTATAAACACATCTTAAGATCAGGAGATCGATTCCGTATTTTTAAACAAGAGAAGAAAATTACAAAAGTAAGCAAATTTACTAGATGTTGACCAACGAAATTATCAATGTTCTAGTAAATTCGCTCACTTTTTTAATTTTCATCTTATTTCAAGATATAGAATCGATTCCCTGCCGGATTAAATTGATTGTAAACGCACAGGTTACTATTAGTAATTCTAGCAAGTATTAAATACCTTCAATTGCTTCAATTTAAAAAAAAACAGAAAATCGCCTTATAGTAGAACTGTTCGCGTTGCTTACACTTTTGGCACTCGACATCTTCGCTTTCTCTCTTTTCAAGGCAAAATATGTATCTATCTCATTTTAAATGCAAAAATATTTGAGGATTTCATGCAAGGCGAACAGACCTATTGGTGCATTAAAATATTAAAAATGTATCTTACACAAATTTATTACAAACATTATTGTTAGCACGTTAATTGTCTAATGTGTTGAACGAGTGACTTCTAAATAAAATCAATAACGCGTGAATTAAATGCTCTCAATCGCTTTAATTTAAAACAAATTTGAAAAGGAAAGCCTTGGTGGGTGCAGTAAAACGTTTCATACGCACTGTGTTTGCATTCAGATATCTAATATCATTCAATCGAATTAGAAGAAAGAATCGCGATATCGATATATCCGGTGTACGTACCGTTCGATACAATTGATACCGGGTGAAGTAAAATCGAACAAACACAAACGGTTACAGAAAAGACAGGATCCACGCGCGGCCTCGCCGGAACTGCCGGGACGACCGATGTTAGCCGAAGGCGCACGTTCGCGTCCCTCCGTCCAGCTACGGCGCGGCCGAAGATTGCCGAAGTGCCGCTGCGCTCCCGGACGGTTACGTTCGCGTTCGCTCGTCCACCAGCTCGCAGTTGTCAGCTGTACAATGGCGACGTTAGTTTGTGTTCGCTTTTTCTGCTGCCGCCGTCGTTTCTGAGCGGTGGGCCGGCCCAAACGTTGGACCGTCCGTTGCGCGGATACCACGAGTCTCTCTCGCGCACGCTCTCTCTCTTTCTCTCTCTCTCTCTCTTTGTCTTTCTCTCTCTCTCTCTCTCTCTCTCTCTCTCTCTCTCTCTCTCTCTCTCTTAAATCTCCTCGAGAGCTCATCGCGGAGACAAGTATCAACGGCCGCATTTCGGAAACGAAAGCAGCGAACCGACGCGTCACGTCTCCGTTGACGTGACGCAGCAGCCGACGAGAAGTGAGCCAAGAAGAAAAGGAGAAAGAGGAAGAAGAAGAAGAAGAAGAAGGCTCCGAAGTCGATCGTAGCGATTAAGCTCGATCGCGGTGTCACTCACGGACGTCCAATCGTCTTAACCAACCTACCTACCCCACCGATTCAGGAACGACGCATGGCGACAATTACGAAGGAAAATAAAAACACGAAGGTAAAGTTCTGTCTCCGTACATCGATAAGGGGGAGGGGAGGGAAAAAAGAAATACCCGAAAAGGAGTCGAGTGTGTGCAACTTACTCCTTGACTCGCAGGAAACGCGCTATCGACCGTGGAATACTACCGGGGGAGGATGCCTTCGCGTTTCGCGGGGTGGAAAACGATGACGAACAGCGCGACACCCTTCTCTCTCCCCCAAGTGCTTGTGTGTACGTCGTCGTTGTCTGGTCGCGCGTGTACACGATCTCGCGCGACTCCAGTGCAAAGTGCAGTGCTGCTTATTGCATCGACATTATTATCGCGAACGTCTGTTTCGTTGCTTCCGGCGTATCTGCCGGTCGCGATAATTGATCCGAGCCTTATTTTCGAAAAATATCGTATATACGAAAATACTGGGGAAATTTGTAATATTACATACTCTCTAAATTCTTTGGAGTAGAATCTCACTTTAAAGAATGAACATTAAGCCGAAAAAGAGCTTGAAGCTCAAGCCTTTAAAGTGACCAATCACAGTCTATTATTTTCCTCACAACTGTGATTAATTAATTCCTTAGGCTTTTAGGTTTAGTCGCTTTACGTCTTCAAATCTCATTGTACACTGAGAAAAAAATATAATTAATTTTAATAAATATTTAGTTCAATACTGCCAACTAAATATTTAATAATTACAGTAAGTAGATATTTGTTCAATAAAAAATGATTCAATAAAAAAAAAATGATTGTTAAATCAAATTAACATTTCTTGTATCAAATAAATATCTTTATATTTAATAAATATTTAGTATTCAACTAAATATTTATTAAAATTGACTATATTTTTTTTCAGTGTAGACGCCACTTTAAAGACTGAAAATTGAGTCTCTTCTTTTTCAAAACCGACTCAATTTTCAATCTTTAAAATGGCATCTACAATGAGATTTAAGGATAAGCGTAAAACAATTAAGCCTGAAATTCTAAGGAATTCTAAGGAATAATTAATCACAGTTGTGAGGAAAATAATAGATTCTGTGATTAGTTAATTCCTTACGGCTTAAGCTTCAAATTTACGCCATAAAGTCTCATTGTAGACGCCATTGAAGAGATTTTATTCTTTAGAGTGAGATTAAGTAAAAAAGTTTAAGAGAGTACACTGTAATATTTTCGTACATTTTGCTTACGGCTCGTTAAATTTTTTTTCCGCGTGAAATACCAGTTATGAGTGAGATTCTACATTTCCATCGTCGCGCTACTTTCGCGTCCATGGCATCGAAAGCCAATTAAATGACGGAACTGCAATAGTCCCAGTTCTCGGGAAAGTATTCATCAGACGAATAAGCGAACAACAGTAATTTACAATAATCATTGTTTGATTAACTCATACAGCACAAATCATTCCAATGATATTCCAATAACATTGCAAACGTTGCAGCAATGTTGCTGCAAGTTTCCGTGACGTATTGGAAGCAAAGCTAATATTACACATTATTGTGACTTCTTATCGTTGACGTTATAAATTAATCGAAGTTGGATAATTATGCTGATTAATATCGCAATTCAATATGCATTGCTAATTTTATGAATTTAAATTGTACTTTGGAATATTTCCGGGATTTTCAGAAAGTCAATCGTTGGTCGATCAAAAAGTTAAAGTCATGCTCTCGTTGAATAATAATTCCACAAATATGAATCGCAATCATTTCCTGATAAGACTCGGAAGTATGATGTCATTAGAAAAACCAAGAATTCGTATCAATTCGAATGTGCTGTTAAATACACGTTTGTGTGAAATTACACTTATTAAGTATATTAGAATAAGAATTATCTCTTGAAACTTTTATCAAGTTTCTCACTTGAAAGATTCTCGAGTCTTCAATCGAGATCCTTTGGCTTTCGTTTAGGAAATATTTGGATTTGCAACCTTGACGTTTGTCACACAGGTAATGTTATTTTTTTCTCCTTCCGTTGTTTATTTCCACTGATTGTGAGTCAGCGTACTCGCGCTGAATGAGCGTGTTTACGTTGAACGAGCGATTTGACGCAGGCATTAAAACCGGTACGATCGCAGGCGAGTTTACATTCCATGAGACACCACCAGCGATATGCAAACAATCTATTTGTTCCTGACAAAAGGAACGTGACAGCTAATGCGAGATCCATCTTTCTCAATCTTTTAGCGAATTCGATTGGATACACTAGGTGCGTACAGACTTTTGTATAATAGCGTTTTTGGCCCGATCGAATTTGCATGAGTTGAATTAAACGTTGTCATGCTCTCCTATTATACGGTAGACTGTAACGTCAAACAATAGTATTTTCCAACTCAATTGGTACAAACGCTACTAGTATACTACTAGATTCCTAACTTTTAAAAGAGTGACTCCAACTTTTTATGTACGCGTGCGGAGATACTTGTATATGAGTTAGTAGTCTCTCTCTTCTTTTTCTGATAGATTTCCGACTCACAAAGGTCACAGCACTATGAATTAAAGAGTCTAATAGTATATACAATAATAGCAATCGATCGTAATACTGATGCATATTAAAGACGTATACAAATTGACGTAAAAATGTGTGTTTAACGTAAATAAAAACCGGGTTAAACCGTGAAGTTCTTTCTCACCACACACTTTATTGTATTGTTACATAAAACATGTATTCAAAATATTTGTATTTCATTTTTACACTCAGATTAAATCAGCGTATAACGGTTTTAATTATGCATCAGATACCCAGAAGTTTTAAAGTTAATTATTTTTACATTTCTCCAAGAACCTCATAAGAGTAACTAATGTAAATATTGAGTGCGTATTAGTGCGTCCAATCGAATTCGCTATTTGACGCCGGAAATTGTACTTCTCACGGGAAAGAGGGGGGAAGGGAGGGAGGGAGGGGGGGGGAATAACGACGATTTCTCCCAATCGACAATCCGCGAGATGAAATCGAGGATGCTCCGATAGAATGAGAGGGGAGGGGAATTTCGCGTCGGGGTCGTCCGGCCCGACATCAACGCGCGGTCATTTTTACAATGTAAACGAGAGCGCGGCGAAGCTGTTAGGCAATTTACATATTTCGCGAGCTTGCGTCACGTTCGGTTGCGCGCTATTAATGCAAACGGTGTCCGCAATATCGCCCCTCGTACACGAGCGCGACGATCGTGGAATTCTCCGCCATTTTGACCTTACCGAAGGATATCTGGTATCTCTGTAGCACGCGCGCGCGTGAGTGTGTGACCGTGTGAATGTGTGTGTGTGTGTGTGTGTGTGTTGTGTGTGTGTGTGTGTGTGTGTGTGTATGGCCGTGTGAATGTGTGTGTGTGTGGGTCGGCTGGTAATATCGCGAGTGTCGTTTCGACACTCACGCGGTGACGGCGATGGCGACGGCGGCGGCGAACGCAACACTTTACTAATTCCGAACTTGCGATTTCGTCAGAAACGCGCATTTCATTTACAGGAACGGGCGGGAAGGGGTGGGAGGGGTGGGGTAGACCTCGACAGTGCCCCGAGGAATCCGCGCACCTGCCGGCTAAATCGCCTCACGAGACCGTCTCGACTCGCCGCTCCGTGGATTTGATTCTCTCGCATTAATTTTATCGAAGGCTTTAAATTCTGTTGCAAGTGGCTTACCTCTTATTTCGTATTAATCTTGGCTGCGTTTAGAAATTTTACTTGGATGCACCTAGGCATTATTTTATCCTTGTTTAATATTCGATGAACAACATAGATCAAATAATATCTGGGTGCATTCAAGTAAAATTTCTGAATGCAGTCCTTTAATGGATAGGCTGCAGCATCTCAAGCACAAATCTTTGTATAATGCAGGAGAAAATCAATCAGAGTCTTTTATTTTATGGAAAGCAAGGAAATGAAGAATTTCATTTTCTTATGCATTATGCGTTATGCAAGATTCTGTGCTCTCGCTCTTAGTTTTCTTGAAAAATTTTCTTTCTTGTCTGAGGAAAATAAAAGATACCATTTCAGATACCTTGAAATTATCTTAAAGTCCATTATTTTTACATTTCAATACTGAAAAAAATGACATTGTATTAAATCAACAGCAGTATTTTAATTGAAAATAATTTTGTCAATTCAGTTACATTTAATAAAATAAATATATCATGTTCTTTTTTTTAATAAAATTTTATTTTGTTTCATTAGTACTCTTATTGAAAAAAATCAACGAGATTATTATTTTTAAATAAAGTAATGCTATTTTTTCAGTAATATTTCTTATATGTAATAAAAGTTTTTTAATCATAATATACTAATAAAAAATATAATTATAAAATAAAAAATTTTTTGGAAGCATTCCGAACATTCTCCTCTTACCAACTTTTATATTTTTAAATCTGTTTTTTTGACAATTTCGAAAATTCGAATTATTTCCAAACTTTGATTCTTTGAAATTGTCAAAAGTAACAGCCCTAATCTTTATTTCCTCTATTTAAAGATTAAAAAGAAATTATATAAAGATTTATCGATTTTATATAAGGGCGAGGATGTAACAGAGAATAGATTAAAAGATATTACGCGATACTTATTTTATATATCGAAAGACATGTATGTGGTAAGGGAAATGAATACATTGCATGGAAAAAAGCCATAGAAAGGTCAGCGCCGTTACTTCTATTCATGCACAACGAATTTGAATTCGTGTAGTTTAATACACAATAAAGATTACATCATTTTCTTTGAAAGAAATTATGTAATGTTTATTGTGTATCAGTCTTCGTGTATTATTGACTGTATCGATAGCTTTCACGCACTCTCTTTCGATGGACGTAATGCCTATATTACACTAACGATTGGAAATTGCGTTTGCATCTCTTGACCAATCAAAAAGGAACTGCTGGTCTGCAGTAGCTTTTTTTTTATTGATCAATTGACGCAAACGCGAACGAACGAAGACAATCTCCAATCGCTGATGTGATACGGGTATAAGATTACTCGTTTCGATCACCACCAGTAAACTCTATTGCATACTGAAAAGCTCACACAAGAGGAAGGAATCCTGCTCAACAAGAGCGAGCCGAGAGAGACAGTCAACGAGAATATTGTTTTCTCAGTCTTCCCTGTATATGTATTGGGTCAATAGAAACGTAGTACGTTAGAAAAACAAAGAGCGCGATCCCCTGCTAGGTACTCTTTGTTGGCTTGCTGCTTTCATGGCTTTGTCGGCTTTTATAGTGGGGAGTTTTCCAATACGTTATATAGGGTTCACTGCTCGCCACGTGGGGTGCGTTTCAGGGTATTATCATTTTATCCTTGTTCATCGAATGTTAAACAATAAAATGATACCTGAGTGCATCCGGATGAAGTTTCTGGACGTGATTCTATTCCAGTTTGGCGCGCGTGGATTTCAAATGCATGTTCCTTCGCCTGTTCTCAGCCTGTTCTCGAAGCTGAAATGTGAGATTAGATTTTGTAACTCCGTTAATAGTCCCTCCGTTTCGATTTCACTTTCAAGGGGCGCGATACACAAAGATTATTCAGTTTAGCTTTTTCGAAATACTCGCGATAGCCGGATTCAAGGAAACAGGTCGAGCTTGCCAGACATTGGGTCATCACGCAATATCTGACTGCTCCTTTAATCGAAGTTCGGGCGCGTTCACCTGTCGATACGGCGCTGACCTTACGAATATCGTGACATCCACGTGATCGAAGATAGCAAACCGCTTTCCGCTATTGAGGAGAGTCCTTGTCGATGATAAAACCGATATTACCTCGTCATCTTGTTTCATATCGTGCGATGAAGAGGAAATGGCAAGTGACGGGGAGGAGGAGGAAAAGTCAGGGAGATCGCGTTATTGCATGCACAGCCCTGATCTTTGGAGCGAGGAGACCCGTCGTTGCGTTGGTGTTGTCGACTTTTGCGCAAGTGCGTAGATATCGTAATGGAGGAGACCGCGAAGTATCGCCAGTCAGCATCTGCCGCGCGAGTGATATATGATTTTCAAACGATACAATACAAAAACGCGGCACGTAAACAGGCGATAAATTAAGCAATATCTCCGTTAAAATTGTCTGAGATAACTATTCTCGTATTGATCGCCAAAGTTGATGATTATAAAAATCGAAGACTGCCTATGTAGGACAACTGAGAATAGCAACTGTGAATCTTAGAGATTATAATACCGGACTTTGTTGTTGACTTTTGTCTTTGCTATGATTAAAAAGATGCTGCAGTATACAACCTTGGTAAAAAATATTAGGCATTTTGTTAACCATGAGCTTTGATCCCCTATCGAGGATAAGTATTTTTATTCACCAATGTCACCATCGATCTTTATTTTGCACAATTAAGATTGGTATAACGTTTCGCGGAAAACTAATCTTTTTATCGGTCTTTTCAGCAGAAAAACAGCTTTACAATTCATGATTCTTTAATATGATTTATTATACATTTAGATGAAGCAAGGAATTAAGGGCAAGAAGAAGCGCAACCATTTTTATAATTTTCGTAATTAATTGGAAATAATATAATATAAGGTAAAAGAATATCAGATTAATGGAAAAATATAGATGCCTTATATTTTTTACCAAGGTTATGATAGCTGGAGTTTGCATTAATTAAATTGTAACTTTTAATTTGCTTCACGCAAGCAATTCATTAAATTTTATGAATTTTGAAATCCTCTATCGAGGTTAAGTACTTTATTTTTATATTACCATCGATCTTTATTTCGTACAATTAAGATTGATATAACGTTTCGCAGAAAACGATCTTTTTGTCGGTCTTTCCAACAGAAATACTGATCTTCATAACCGACCTTGTCGCTCGTTATTGTCGAGACGTTAATTGTTGCCACTAATTCACTATAATTCCTCACATTGTGAACAAGAACAATGACCGCTTAGCAATCCTAGTTCCTTAATTAAATGATATCATTGAGCTAAAATATGTATATCCTACATATTTCTAGAAAATAAAAATCTAATTATATGCGAGCAACAGTAGTTGTTTATAATTGAAAAATTGAAAGTAGAAAGGAAAAATCTCGAAAAATATATTGATATTTTATAAAGCAGTATATATTTACTTCTTTTATTTTTGACATCATTGAAGTGACAAACGAGGTTAAGGATAATGTAATGATCATGTAATCAAATTTGGCTTCTTTTTATTAATTGAAAGAAAAAGAAGTTTGCTGCGCAACAAAGTCGTATAAAAAAATAATAATATGCGACGCGCCGCGCCGGTTGCATGCTTCGAGGAGCTTCCTCAAGGACAACTGCACGACATTTGCATATCTTGAATCGACGATTCTGAATGGTTATGCGGATGGGAATGTATAATTCGAGGAGGGATACCAATCGAGGAGCAAACGTCGGAAGCGAATTTCAACGTGAGAGATGTATGAAGATCTACTTTCGTCCATTCGACTTTCCCACGAATAAATTGCTAACATCAAATTTGCTGCGGTTATAATCTCTTCATGAATTCCTAATATTTAGGACAGTTAACTGATGTGACCTTCATTATGTATGAACCACAGAAACCCGTGATTTTCTTCATGGCAAGCGCCGAGTAAATGTTTACGCTCGCTCGCACATTCTTCATTTTCAAACGTTTGTAGAACTCGACACAATCATGACCTTGATGATTCATTGAACTCTTAGAATAAGGAGAAAATGCTTTGAAGTATTTTTATGATCAATTAGTAAAATTCTTTCTTCTGATTGATAAATTAAATGCTTCGAAACATTATAATGAATATTTGACTCAGACATTGTTTCCATCTTTCAACTCGTTATCTCATTTTTGCCCTCATTTTTTTCTCTTTCTATTTAGCTACTTAGGTATTTTTGTTCCTTTATTCCTATTTTTACTTATTTCTATGTTCTTAGCTTGCTTAAAATAGTAATGAACACTTTTATTTATTTGTGTATCCATCTCTCTCTCTCTCTCTCTCTCTCTCTCTCTGTTTTATCTATTAGTTTATTTTTTTTTTATTTAGTTATTAAATTACCACATAATTTATTCGAAGATGGCACTACCGACTAGACTAATATTCATAGCCGGTTCTTATTTTAAGACCGTCTTAAATAATGTCTGTGTTAAGATACTAATGTCCACTTTAAGACTGTACTGAAAATGGTCTTAAATAATATAAGAACAATTGTGAATACCAGTCTTATAATGTTCGATATGAAACAAGATTCCAATATTAGTACAAACTCAGGCGTTTGATTGACAAACGAAATCGGCTGACAACACTTACAATATCAAAGTAATAGTAGTAACAACCCTCCTCAGTCTCCATAAGTCCATGTTTAATTCTCGAACATAGCACACTCGTTTTAGCGCAACCACGGATTTCGATGATGCGGCAAGCAAGAGTGCATTTGTAAACATCGTGGATCAATGGCGTGTCATCGACATTTATCAGCAGGGGATGTTGGCGGGAGTGTGCGAGGAAGGAGAGAAAGACATTTACAAGTGATAAAATTACGCGCATGAGTCATCATGCGAGTGGATCATCGCTGCTACTATTTCAGGCAGTCTCGAATAAATTCGACTGTACCCCTCCGGATGAAGAAAAGGAGGGACATTCTCCTTTCGCGTCATTTCGCGTCCACGCGATTATCGTTGCCATCACTGTCGATCACGTGTGGTGTGCCACCTCCTCTTTCTGTCCGATCATTCATAAAACCGTCACGTAATTTTTCTTCGTCATCGATTACTTTCGTTCGTCTAGTTCAGTGCCGGTTCATACCTTGAGACAAGAGCCATCGATGTCATGTCACTTATGTCTGTTTCTACCGATATAAATTAACTTTAATCTGATTCAACTTACTCTTCACTTTTCTTGTTCTAAGAATTAGCAAAAGATGAAGAATAAGTTGAACTGTGAAACTCACGGAAGTGTCTTCCTCCGACTTTGATGAGAAAGAGATATTGCACTTTCTAAAAGTGTGATTGAGCCCATGTAAAAAATACGTGTCTCATATTTTTGTCTAGAAAACAATGTATTCAATGTTTATTGAAATCGGGAGGGAATACTTCCAGGTTTTCTTGTGATAAATAACTTAGTACCCATCATGATTGGGCCATTCGTGTTCTGCGAATTTCTTTTTAAAAATACTAAGCGCACCTGGCTAAATATTTTTCCTTTTTTAAATACATAATCTTACAAATATTTTCCAAAGATATTAAAATATGTATAAAAATCGCTTAACAATTTTTATATAATACTTGTAAAAATGAAGAAAATTAATTCAAACATATAGGCATTAGTGTTTTGAGGAGTTGCAAAATTTTCTCATAAAGATATTAAGGATAATTTAAGTTTCACTTTCCTGACATCTGATGCTATAGCGTAATGTTTGCATAAAACAAAATGAGCGATTGCATAGCGACGTTGACTTTCTCTTGCAACTTTCAGATAAATTTGCATTTGCTTTCTAAGTTTATAGACGACAATCGATGCATCGACGATCAACATTTGTGTCTATTCTTATACTTATTCTATATAAAAAAAAAAGTAATTGCGCTTAGGCCGAAAGACTATGCATTGAAGATTGAGATTAAAAATTAAAGATGGAAATTTCACCAATGAGGACAAAGAAGCTCTTTTTTCTGATTGGTCAAACTTCAATCTTCAATCTCATTCTTCAATGCGTAGTCTGAGTGATGGAACGATCGATGTTCGTAACGCGAACACACGCCGGAAATTGATTTGGGGCAAATCCGCGAGACTCGCCGTCGTCCCTGTACCCCGGCGAATATACCCCTGACCTTACGGACTTCCCTCTCTTGGCTGTGTAACCATAGGAATTGCGCACAAGGCGCGGGAATGTCGAAATGTCACATTTTGAAATTGTCCGTGAATCATATTACGAACTCTCCTCCCCACCCCTGTGAACGGAACTATTGTCGTGTCGTCGGTGTCACATCAGATCTTGCGAGTATACGTGTAAACGTCGTGTAGGCGTAATTGTCGTGTAGGTGCGCCATGCCTCTCCTGCTATTTTGGCCAGGGCCACCTGCGCGGATTATCGGAAACACCTCTTCTTTTTTATAACGAAAGGGATGTAACGCGGCGTCTCTAAGAGGAAGCCGTGATGCAACGTCGGTTTATCGTGATCCAGTATTTTCTGTCTCGAATTTAAATAAAAGAGGTTGCAGTGGCAAATGTAGACTCGTACTTTGACTTTAAAATGTAACGCGAGCTACATTTTCTTCGTAAATAAATAATCTAATCTACAGTGTTCTTTTTGTATTCTTTCTGTTTTTTTATCACTTTTTATTTTTCTTTTTGACTTTTATTCTGTTTTTTCATTTTCTATCGTCTAAGGTTGATGAACCTTGGAATAGACAAGAAATATGTGACGAAGAAACGCGATTGTCGATAAAATTATCGCCAAGAAAAAAACAGATGAAAATTAGACACAAAAAACAAAAACATTATAGATTAAGTAGCCTTAACTCTGAAACTAACTAGCCATCATTACAACAGTCATTCCTTTCGTGTTGCAGGATCAGCTCTTGTAGAGAGCGACCGACTGATAACGCACGAAGATCTCTCTCCGTCCAAGGACCCGGCAGCGACACTGCGAAACGACACTGCACGGGTCAACAAAAGCACAAGTGATATTTGTAACTAATAATTAACGCGATTAGAGCTTAGAGGAGCCGAGACCGTTCTTGCGAAACTCCGTATTTGTATATACAAATGTCGGATACTCGAGCCGTAATATTCAGTGCTAAGTCCAAGTGACGCGAAGTGTGTTCAACGCATCTCACTACGATTCCGCGTGGACCAGGACACGATACAGGACGCCAAAGTAACGGCTGCATCGAGTGACACACCGAGTGTGTACGTGTGCGTGCGTGTGCGTACGTATCTGTGTGTGCGCGCAACATGAGAGTGGCTAGGCAACATCCATTGCATTTGCAAGTATCGACCCGCACCAATAATGGCAAGTTCTTGGTCGGTACCAATAATAGTCAAGACGTTGTCCATCAGCAGCCATCACCGCAGCAACAGCAGCATTCGACCAGCGACGAGAGCAGCGCGGTGGTTCCAGGCTGCGTCTTTCCGAGCTGCGAGTCGGTGCCCACCGACCTTCACGGGAGCCCAACTATACTGGGGGATCGATTCCTGCTTCTTGGGCCGGCCGAAGGTAGCGCTCTTTATCGATGCGTCGATGTGCACAACGACCAGCAACTTGTCGCCAAGGTTAGACTTGAGATTCCTTTACAAATCAGTTCATCATTTTCGCTTCAGCTCCAACATGGAAAAATCTTGTTCTATGTTTCTATAAAATCTTAGTGACTAGTAGGAATTATTTAATATCTCTAAATCTAATCTAATATCGCTAAATATTTGTAATATCTCGACAATAAATCAGTAGGAGGTATAATATTTATTCCTTACATTTAAATAGTATATAACTTCTTTTATTAGCTATACAGTGGCTGCGTTTAAAAGATAAGCTGCTCAATAAACGCTCAGTGATTTTTTAATATGTTTGTCTTTAATTTTTTGTTGAATTTAAATTGTACAGACCGAGCATGATAATAACTGAATGTTCACTGACAATGAGTTAAGGTCGTAGCACAGAATTTTGCATAACGCTGCATAACGCATAAGAGAATCAGTCAAAGTCCTTCATTTCGTACTTTGATTGAATTCCTTATTCTTTATACATTATACAGTGTTAAGACAGGAGTTAACGATAGATTTTTGCACAATGTATAACGCATAAAGTATAAGAATCTTTTATTTTATGGAAAGAAAGAAAAGGAAGGACTTTGATTAATTCATTTTCTTATGTTCTTAATGCAAGACTTGATACTCCCACCCATATGCAAAAATATGCTGCGGCCTTTGTTTTTTGAACGCAGCTTATATATTAACAACAATATACTATTAAACGACCAGCAATACACGCGACAATTTTATAAGATCTATTTTAATTTTAGACTTTTTATATTGCTTATTTCTCAAATATTGCTTTCTTAACACGTCGAGGGAAAAAAGGTATTATTTACAACAGAAATTGATATTCTGAACGGTATTCTTATATAATAACGGCACAAATGGCTAACGCGATAAATAACCAAGGTTTCGCAATACCCGATGGCAATATCACGAATTAGCTTCTTGCTGTATAATGCGGCATTGGCGCGGCATATAAAGGCGACGCAGCGCGCCATCGCACGTGGATGCATCCGCGGCGCACTGCAGCTGCCGAGTTTCCATCCAACTGCCGTGGCGTTATATAATAGAGCATACGGACGTAACGGTTCGCTAATGTTCGGGTCGATCGAAGCTTCCACCGTGAAGCTCGTTGCGAGATCAACGACGATGCAATGGTGTTCGTCTGGGAAACGTTTACGACTTCCTAGAGGAAGACTCAATTAATCCTTATCTATACGACCTCTTTCCCTAATTGAAGGGAGAAAAAAAACGATTTCCGTTGAGATATCCGTTCAATAGAATCGCTCGTTCACGATTTAAGGTCGAGATATTTTAAGTATGTCGAGGATGTCGAAAAATAAAGGAACCTATCGGTTTTTCTTTCTTTTAGCACTAAAATATTGAGTCATTAATGACCGTTTCTATTTTTTAGATTAATATTATTTTTCTCGTGAAAGGATTCTCGTGATAGGATTCTGAATTTTTTTATTTTTCAATAATTATGTCCTTTTTACTGATAAAACCTTTGATTTTTCATCATTTTCGTTATTTTCGTAATAGTAATTTATAGCTTACGCTCATTTCTATGAATATAAATTAATTTTAATCTTGATTCAATTTATATTGTTTTCTAATTTTTAGAATTAGAAAAAAATTAATGGTCTTTCTACAGTAGCTCATTATCTAAGCTTTAAATCTTAAGTAAGAATTTTTTTTTATTCTTCTCATTCAATTGTGATTGGTCAATTTCTTACGGCTTAAGACTTAAAGTTTAGTTATTTTATGAAGCCCGAGAGAGAGAGAGAGAGAGAGAGAGAGAACAGAAAATAAGAGATTTCTAAATATTAAAATTCCCTGTTCCTATTGCCTATTCTTTCCATTGTTTTTAAGTTGAACTGAGATTAAAGTTAATTTACATTGGTGGAAATGAACATTAGTTCTTTAATGCCCATTTCCATCAATATAGATATAATTTTAATCTCAGTCAACTTCAACTTACTCGTATCTTCATTTTTCTTTAATCTTTAGAAGAGATGAGGAGGTAAATTGAAGCGACATTAAAATTAATCTACATTGATGGAAATAGGTATTAGTGAGTAAGAAACGTTAATACTTCTAATATTTATAACATGCTTATTTCAGATTTCTCGTGCGATTCTTATTGAAAGCGCTTTTAACTCGAAGTTTCGCGAAATCAAGATTTCGCATTTTGCATCGATAACGACGGATTTCGTTACGTTAGATCAAAGTACATATGCAAACGTAACACGTGCGCAAGTCGTTTCCTGTTCCTTGGATGCATTTATGTTTATTTATGTCTATTTGCGTTGTATCGTTTACGCTTACATACTTGGAATTTCATATCCGCGGAAGGATTTCAATGTTTCGCGGTTCTCCTTTTTTTTCTCGCTCTCTTCTTTCTCTTTGCAACTCGCTCGAAAGGAACTGTCGTATAACACGTGACTACGAGTCGGCGTGGATTAAATTTTATATCAGAATCTAGCCACGAGCAATTTTGTTAAAATCATACAAGAGGGAAAAATATAAATTTTTCCCTATAAACTATCTCATACTAACTTCACTTTAGAATTTTAATTAAAATCATAGAATGAGAGTACACTAAAAAAAATTTACTAAATCTGAATACACATTTCTTTGATAGTATTAAGTAAACATTTACTTACAAGTACATAAATATTTGCTTAATAAAAAAAAAGAAGAAGAAGTAATTAAATCACATTAATGATTTTTGTATCAAATAAATATATGTTTACATTTAGTTTATATTTATTTGGAATCATTCAAACGAATATTTATTAAAATTTTGTTTTTTTCCAGTGTATAAGTCAAAGTGAGATGATAAATAGTATAGATACATATACAGGGAGAAATTATATATTTATCTTTCTCTCTCGTAGGATTTGATAAAATCGTTCGTGGCCAGATTCTGATATAATAGGATCTTTAGCGTGGACTTTCCTCCCCACCGCGTTTTCCACTAACATTTTACAATCGCCACGCGTTATACAATGAGCCGCTTACATCATCGGCGTTGTGAACAAACACAAGGTTGTGTCACCTCGCACCCGCCTCTCTCTCCTCGTGACATCCGTCGCGTATCGCCACACACTGTCCGTTATTCATAATCGCTTCTAAAGCCACGGTCGTTTAATTTAATTGACGATTACACACGAGAGCGTCGCGCGCTTTCGCAAGCGTCCACCGTTTCGCTGTGCGAATCGCGATTGTGATTTCGGAGGAAGAAGAAATAGGGGTCACCGTTATTTCGGAGAAAGGGAGTCGTAGCCAGACTAAAGTCTCTTAACTCTCTTAATTCTTCTCGAAATAGTTGCGAGTCAAGAACGCGTATTATAAAAGAAAGCGTTCATTGTTATTTATATTTTTTGATCACTCTGTATACTTGCAAAGTTTCATTCGACTGGAGACGAATTCGCGTCAAAAAAATTTTTCTATAAAACAGGTAAAAAAGATAATCCAATCGTTATTCCATACATTCATTAATTATATCGAACACTGAGAAAAAGGTTGAAATATTCAAAAGCAAATGTTACTTGTGACATTTTCTTCGATATATATTGCTTATAAAAAAATCTGATGACAGACTATACATTTCTGTAATATCTTATTTTTTTTATTATAAATGAGGATTTAAATAAAGATTTATTTTGGAATGAAATAAACATATTTTTAAGTCCTTTTTTCTCAGTGCACTTGACAAGTTGTTGAAAAGTTGATATTTGAATTGACTGTTTGCCCAAAAGGCTGATTTTTCTTCTTTTATTCATTTTTCATTTCTCATTTTTTATTATCAAAAACCGCGAGCGAGTTTTGGGCGCATTTTCTCGAGGCATTACAAAAGCGTGTCCGGTGGCCGATCGGGGTGATTTCGTAAAGAATGCACGGTGCTCTTATTAAACTAATGGGACTCGAATGTTGAAATGGTGTCAGGTTTCGACACGAGCCAGAGAGATGAACAGCTGGACGAGTAGAGTTTCAAAAGTGATCGACGATTTCGTTTATTATATGGTAGTTTTCATAACACACAGAGTTTTTTGCTGGCAAGGATCGAAAAAAAATGTTATTTATAAATAAATAATGTATATACAACCGATTAGATTCTACTCCCTTTCTTATTTTTTTATTTGTTATATCAAGAGTTAATTATAATTAAAATTATGTCAAATGCATTTGTATGTAATATAGCTTCAAATTACTTTGATATTGAAATCTGAAAACTCGGTTAATTAAAATTAATTGGAAAAATTGGA
>Ga0157364_1002280_pt1 | contig 17676 bp, 8 predicted proteins | sample AttsexASBM2_FD_111476 | JGI IMG/M metagenome (GOLD analysis project Ga0157364, IMG submission 111476) | Fungus gardens microbial communities from leaf cutter ant in Ribeirão Preto, State of São Paulo, Brazil - Atta sexdens ASBM2 | ecosystem: Host-associated > Fungi > Mycelium > Unclassified ... | reverse complement strand
CGCGCGCGCGCACACGCACACACGCACACACATGACAATGAAATTCTTTATCATAACGTTAAACTTTAATATTCCGCATCGCAGATCCATAAATTATGGCGCTATAGGGGCGATTATGGGCCACGAGCTTACGCATGGTTTCGATGATCAAGGTGCGTAATCAGTGACGCGATATATTTACATTACACAATATGGTTAAAACAGTCATTCGTCTGTCTGTACCTCTTCAGCACTACAATACCCGCATATCCGCATTAATATCTAGAATTATGCGAATTTTCTGTGTTAGGTCGTCGATATGACGAGAACGGCAATGTACGACAGTGGTGGAGCGATGAGACATTGCGACATTATCATGAAAAAGTGCAGTGTATAATCGAACAATATAGCAGTTATCATTTGCCGGAGCTGGGCGATAATTTCACGGTAAGCATCTCGCGATAGCAACATATCTTGGTGTTTAAGAACACCAAAAAGTGTGCCAAGGCGCCGATCATGCGCTTAACTATTCGACTTACTTTTTGATTTTCAGGTGAACGGTATCAATACCCAGGGTGAAAATATCGCTGATAACGGCGGCATAAGGGAAGCTTATAGGGCATATCAGAGGCTAATTGCACGCAGTCCAAATCAGCAAGCTCTACCTGGTCTAGTTGATTACAGCAATGAGCAACTGTTCTTTTTAGGTTTTGCACAGGTAAAAAGGAAAGAAAAAAATAAAGCTTGAACTTCTCAATTCTGTGAAAGTAATTAATTTTTGTTCAACAAATTATCAAATTTTCAACGTCTGCTAAAAAAAAATCATACGATCAGATTACCTTCTTCTTCTAAGAAATGATTTATTTAATAAAATTAAATTATTAAATGAAGTGCATTTAAATAATAATAAAAGTTAACGCTATATATTCAATATATGTATACTACTAATGTGTAAAACTAAAGTTTGCGACACACTATGCTTTTTTCTGCTGGATTACTTGCATGATATTGTGCTGGCGATCTTACTGACTGTTATGTTGAAAATTGTGTAGCCTGCTGGCCACGCTGCTATCAGAACATAGCCTTAGTTTCAAAATATTTTCTTCGCAATAGTTAAAAACAATGTAATTATACTTTTACAATAATACAATAATACTTTTACAATAATACACTATAGCAAAGATCTGCTCTATTTTATTCAAATTTTATAATTCGAATATTATCAAGTGCCTTCTATCAAATTCTAGCTGTTCCGTTACATAAAAACTAACCTTGCTAGAAGATAGTAAGCAGAAAAAAAGCATTATATGTTATAGGCTTAAAAATGAAAAGAAAAGAATAAAATAAAAGAGATAAAAATATCTTATATACTATTTAAATACATTACAAAAACTTAATACATATATGTATTTATATAATTGAGATTAGAGGAGAAATTTAGAATCATTGAAATAGATTTTTTTTGTCAAACTAATAAGAAATTAATTAAATATAATGAAGATCTATTTTGATACAAGTTAAATTCGCGAGAGCTTTTACACGCAAAAAAATTACGAAAATTTCATAATTTTTTCTTATGTAAAACTTCAAAGAACTAAGTTAGATACTAATTTTTTTTCAAGGTCTGGTGCGGCAATTATACGAACGGATCATTGAAGTCCAAAGTGATAGAAGGTGTCCACGCACCAAATCACTTTCGAGTTATCGGCACGCTGTCGAACAACGCCGAGTTCGCAAAGGCTTGGAAGTGTCTGCTTGGTAGCCCAATGAACCCGTCGCATAAGTGCATTTTGTGGTAGACATCTTTCGCATAATTCGAGCAGAATGTCGCCTAGAAACTGTTATCTCGTTCAGGTTTAATCTTTCTAGTACAGAAGAAGGCGTTGGTACAGCGTTGGTGATAAGTCTAAGAAATTGTAAATAGATTGATTTATAATTATAGGATTAGTGAGTATAATTTATTAAGCACTTAAGCTTTCTATTCATACTCGTAAGTTTATGATGTAAATATCACACGGATGAAAAGAAATAATAACTTTTATAAAGAGACTCCTCTTACAATTGAATCCTAATTTATCCCGTTATTTTCTTCTTTTTCTTTTTTGATACAATTCCTTTTCCCGCATTTGCTTTCTTCTTTATCTTTCTAGGTGGAGCGTCTTCATCTGTCATTGATAATTTTACTTTATGTTTTTTGCGAGAGAAAGATGGTTCTTCAATTTTATTCGACTTTTTAATCTTCTTCGCTAGCGAAGTGATTTGCGATACAGAATTCTCTTTCCGGTTTTTATTAGAAAGATTTGTTTCGTTCGCTTTTAAGAGTTTCTTCTTCTTCTTCTTAGGTTTATCGATAACATCTTCCATCTGTGACGACCTATCCCTCTTCTTCTTTGAAACGACAGCCTCTTTTATTTTTAAAATTTTCTTCTTTGAATGGTGAACATTATCTTGAGCATCTTCCAGAGTTCTCTTTTTTTTATGTTTCTTTTCTTGCATACTTTCTTTAGGATTTCTAATATTTGCGACTTCTAAATCCTCTTCATTTTCAATAATAATTTCCTGCTTCAATCTGAGTCTGTTCGTCTTTTTTATTTCCTTTTCTTCGCCCGATTTAACTTCTTCCTTCTGTACTAAATCTTTGTATGCTTGTGCTAAAGAAAGACACGTAATTCTGGCACCACAATTAACGGTTTGTAACATATCCAAACTATGTCTGTTATATCTCCAAAGTTTGATCTCTCCGGAACTAGAGGCGCTAACCAACAGATCATTCATATGTGCAATACATTTCACTCTCATGCTATGCGCCTTCGTATTCATTGTATGCAGAGAGGTTCTAAGATCACAAAACTTTATATCCCCGTTCTCGAAACCGACTGCGATTAAGTCGTCCTTCAAGAACTCAACGCAAATAACTTTCGAATCAAACGTGAGTTCCTTATCTATTCCGGCCGATTCTACAGAATAAATGTAAATACTTCCACTGACAGCTATCAAATATTTTTCACCGTTTGGACTCCATTTAATAATAGTTATCCATTTAGCGCTAGATTTCAATTTGGATACCAAGTTAATGGCATAAGCTGGTCTGCCTTTGATTAGATTCCACGTCCTAAGTACACCGTCTTCTCCAGTGGACAGTGCTAGCTTCCCTGTCGGATGAATAGCCAGAGTATTGACAGCTGAACCCTTGTGCGCGGTCGGCCAGACTTTCTCCAATTGCCAATTGCCACAACGAATAGCAGTTATACTTCCGTCATTACTGCAAGCGAATAGATGCGAGCCTTCTGGAGTAAATGCAATGCAATTGATAGTATCTACAAAGAAAATATAAAGATCGTTATTGTTTTTATAGAAATGTATATTATATAATATTGTTTATAGAATAAACAAGACAAGTAATGCATTATATTTGTAATGCATTACCATGTTGTTGTTAATGTTATTTTTTTATAATAATCAATTGATATAGCTACAATTTTTCACGATAACATCAAAGTTGAAACAGTCACTTTTAAAAAATAATTCATTACAATTGCATGTTGCTCATTAAAAAAAGTAAGTACTTATTACTTCAATCATTATGCGGATTATTTTCTTTTCTTTCCATAAATAATACATTATCGTCATGAAAAATTATATTATTATTAAATTGTTATTATAAAAAAATAATTATAATGATGTTACAAGTAACATATTACTTCTCTAAGAATAAATACTAGTATATTTATCTACATACCTTTATGATGCATTAATTTGCCGGATTCCCGTCTATAACGCATATCATATAGACATACCGTTTCATCGGCACCAGCTGAAGCTAGATAGTATTTACTACTGGCGACAGCACGTATACTTGAAACGTGGCTGTGAGTCGCAAAGCTTTTCTCTATTTTATATTCCTGAAAAAGGACAAAAAATAGAATTTTGTATTTAAAATATTCATATTTAGAGAGAGAGAGAGAGAGAGAGAGAGAGAGAGAGAGAGCAAACTTAACATTTCCTCACTTAAAGTAAAAATTTTGATTACAAGATATATACTTTCTTCTCTAAAACTTCTTTAAAACTTGAATGATCATATCTTATAAAATAACAAATATATAAATATACAAATATCTAAATATAAATGTAGATATATAAATAAATAAAAGAAATATAAATATAGAAGCATATTTTCCTTGAAATTTATACTTGGGTTGCGTGAACTTAACCTGTACACAAGACACGTGACGAAATATAACTTACATTTATGATGTTGTGCACTTTGTAACCAAGTAAATATTGCTCGTACGTTCCTACTATGATTTCAAACGGATTTAGCAGTCTCGCGTCTGAATGCATCTTTTTTCAGCGTTTTATTCGTATTACATCAGTGGAGCACAGTAGAAAAAGTACCTGTACCGCTTGCATGTGTGTCGAATATGTCTATAGCTTGTGTATGTGGACAGTGGACTTCAAACGTAATTGGATCCATTATCGACGCCGTTGATGCCATTTCGCCCGCGAAACTTTTTTCCATATTTTATTCAAGTGGATAATCACTGTAATGATTATCAACTTTTTTCTACATTTTATTCAAATGAATAGTCACTGACTTTAAGTTAGTAATCACTGATTAAAATTAAGTTGAAAAAAAAAATTTTTAACTTTTTTCTCAATTTTTTATAAATTTTTTTTCTCAATTTAATATAAAGTTCACTGCAGCACTTCTCAATTTCGCGTTTACTATAATCCTGTAAAAGGATTTTTTTTTACTCCGTTCAGTAAATTCGGAGATTCATATCGATCTAAAATGTCCGGTCACTCCAGCATCCCAACATTAAGTCTCTGATATTTAAAAATTTTTAATAAATAACTTTTTCTTTCTTTACAGATTTCTCAGGACGAAATCAATGCTGGATAATAATTCAGTATCAAGGTAAATATCATTTATTTTCTCTTTGCTCATAACATTAATCTTTTATTTTCTTTTCTTTTCCAGGTCAACATTCATATCATTCTGAAATGATTTTTAAGCTTTTAAAAGGATTAAAATAGGTAAATTATTTTTCTCTCTCTTCTATCAGTTTTTTTTATCACAGAACCATTTTTCTTTTACAAAATACATGCATTTCTTATCTTTTTAATGTCATATTCTAATTATAGATTTTTTGCATAAAATATAAAATTACTTTAATTTAATACTTTCAATAATAATAAGAATACTAATGTCAATAATATTCATAATAAGAATCAATAAAATAAAAAATAAATATAAGATTTCTCGTCTTCAATATAAATTTATGGACGTTTTATAATTTTAATAGTCTAAAAATAAAACAACCAATTAATCAGTCTGGGCATGACACTTGTCTTTTGTCAAAGTCTCCTCAGATATATTCATCCGACTAGCCTAGGCTCGTACTGCAAGCAAATTTATCTTTAAAGAATAGAACACTAGAAAATTAGAAAATTATGAACATCAATGAAAAGGAAAATTACGCATAAAAAAAATTTCATGTGAAAACGAAGATCACAACAGAGAGTGTGTCGAGACCACCAACGGAGAGTGAGTCAAAAGTAAATAATAAATAGCAAAGTTTTTACCCAACCAGTTTCTATGAAAGGAAGTTTACTCTTTCTGTCTAGAAGAAGTTTTTTCTTTGATTTTTTTCTTTTTTAATTCTTTGGATACTCTTAGTTATTCTTTTCTTGGTCGTTTTTCTGTACTTATCTTAAAGATTAGTAAGGGTTTTTTAATAATAATGTTGTATGGAAAATTTTACTGAATCCATTGGATTAGATATTGGACTTACTTGCTTTGTTGTAGATATTGGACTTACTTGCTTTGTTGATCTTGAATTTCTTGGTTTTCTATTGTTCCATTTATTATTACAGCAAAATAAGAAGGTCTTCCTTCAGTTTGATTAGCCAGAATTACATCTTTAATCTTTTAATCTTTTACATTGTGTCGTAACTCTTCTTGCGTCAGATGTGACAGGATTTTGACTGATATGTCATTACGTAAAATGCTATTTATAATCATTTTATTATTTTGCAATGTTAAGAGAATTTGATGTTTCATCATTTCGTCTTTATTAAATACAAGTGTTTTATTTTTATACAATAGTTAGAGCTTCTCTATCGGCTTTCCATCTTTATCTAATATCATGATGCTTGCATTGTACGTTTTTTCAGTTTCTCCATGTTCTATAACAGTTTATCCACTTTCTGTTAATATTTTTGTATCATCATTTCGTTTTTTCATCTAATTGAGTTTCGAGTCTGTAAATGGTATGGTTTCTTGTAATATCTTAATTTTTCTGATCTTTCTATTCTTTTTTAATATTATGTTTCGTGTTCGTCTGTTCAATATTTCAATAAACAATCTCTTCTACACTGTTAAATTCTCTTAGTTCTTCCTTTGTCCGCCATTCTTCTATCTTGTCGTACTGTTAAACACTTAAATTTTTCTTAATCTTTCCGCCGTTTGCTTGTTGTAACTAAGAATCATTTAATAATGGGGATTCGTAACATAACGTAATGTACCATAATAAAAGTTTCAATGGCTACATTCAACAGAACGTTTATTTTGCAACTGTTGAAAGTTTTCTTCGCGCTGATTGGATTATACTTTTAGATTTAGAAGAATGATCTCAGCAGACTATCTCAGCAGACAAACAGTTGTAAAACAGTTGCACAATAGTTGAATAGTTGAATCTGCTGAACGCACCCAATATTTTGAACATGAATCTTCTACAATTAGTCATAAATTAGAAGTCAAAAGCTAAAATTTAATTAACGACTGTGATTAATTTCCAGCTTCTAATTTTTGATTTATGATTAATGACTTATTGTAGAGTGCCTCTTATGGCCATAGCACAGATTTAAGCATAATATAGAAAATCAATTAATCTGAATCTTTCCTTTCCTTCCACTTCACGGAAAAGAAGAACTTTTAATTCTCGATAGATTCCATTAATTTTTCCGCCGACCCCTACATATATATTTTATATAAGTTTAAATTTATTCGAAATATTATTAAAATACAGACTAAATATTTTATATATATTATATATAATATAAATATTTTAAATATTATAAAAATAATATTTTATATAATAATATTTATGATAAATATAAATATAAATATCACATCTTAAATATTTCGATTCAACAAAGAATATATATCGTATTATTTTAAAACATTTAAAATCTTTGATCATTCTCTATCATATTTATGTTCTCATTTACACGGTCGTTCGTTAATTTTATAAGTATATAAATATTTCTCTTATATTTTGTAAATATTTTATAAATATTGCTGTTTAAAATGTTCATTTTGAAATTTTCTAATATCATTCAGTTTATACTATCTCGTGGTGTATATACATCTGATGCCGCATTATAAATTGAAATGTGCACTTTCCATATATGTGTACTCAGGGTCGAATACGAATGTCAATATTTTGAATATTTGTCGTCAATTAGTAAAGGATGTAAAAGTCAAGTATTTACATATTTATTTCTGTATCGTTATATAAGTGATTCATTGTTAATACAAATTTAATCTAAAAATTAATCGCATTTACTTTCGAGCATATTCATTGCTTAAACTATTGGGTTGTCCGGAAAGTTCGTGTTGATTTTGAAGGAAAATTGAAACACAGAAGAATTTAAATTTTTAATTTCATTTATTAAATTTAAATCTTTTGCGGCACGAACTTTCCGGACAACCCAATATATTTTTAATATTATATACTTGACGAAAATAAAACATTCTATTTACCATGACATTTAATAGCCAAAGAAGCTACATCACGCTTAATTAACTGTATATATTTCCAGATTTTTACTTCTTATTGCATTAATTATTTAATATGAATATTCTCAAGAGGGTATCGTTGCATTATCTTATTAATGAATAATAGAAAATATAAAAAAGGAGGACGATTGAAAGAAATACTCGATTAATTGGAAGCAATTAGTTCCACATCGCGAAATCATCTACGGAAAGAATGATTTTATTGAAATATCTTTAAGTAAGATAAAACTTTAAGTAAATATAGATCTGAAAATAATTTTGTTGTGTGTAATTATCAAATTATATGGGAATTCAAGCATGAGCAATGCTGCAAGACATTCTAACAAGTTGAGCGTTTCTTAATATTTTAAAAGAAACAACAATATTAGTTTCAAATCTGTATTTAGCTAAATTTTTTTATACTTCTACAAATGTTCTTTCTATGACGCAATCTATATCAATGGAAGTATTTTATATGTACCTACGTCCCTGCATTTACTCCTCGCATTACTTGACAGGGAGACACGTTTGTTCTGCTTGGCGGAAATTTTAGTCGTTTAGTTATAGTCTTTCTGATTTATCGCGTAGTAAATTCTCAACCAATTCTCCAACAAAATGAGATTACTGCTCTGTTCGTCGATGCTACTTTTCATTCTTCTCGGAATTTCAGCAGGGATTTGTCTCAACGTGGACGTCTTCATCGATTTGATATTAGATGTCCGAAAATTTTACTCTGCGGCACCCGTTATTTTTGTTCATCCTGGAGACATGTATGGAGATTACGGAGGTCAGTTTATATTAAAGTATCTTTTAAAAGCGATAGTATTATTATTACTGGAATATATATATATATATATATATATAGGGCGTGTGTCGATATGCTAAAAATTGTTTGGAAATTGAAATTGAAATTTCATCTTTCAGATGAAAAAGGAATGATTTTTTTTTTACACAAAGATTGATTTAAAATAGCCTCACTTGTCAAAGACAATTTCTAACAGAAATTTTGATATCGATTAAAAATTATTTTTAAACCTATTTAAACCGATTTTTTTTTATTAAAAAAAAATCTTTCCTTTTTCATTTGAAAGATCCAAACGACAATTTCCAAACGATTTTTAGCGTATCGATTTTTAGCGTATCGATGCATATTACCTATTCCTAATTAACAGCATTATATAGTTAGTTAAATGAAAGTTAAATGAAAATAAATTGAAGATAATCTTGTTAATTCAGTGTATGTATGTTATGCTCTTGTGTTAATAAAACAACTATATGTTTCATTAATATCCCAGACCGCACACAAGGGTAATTCCGCCTAATATATAATAAATTATTAAATATATAAATGTATAAATATTTACGCCATAGGAGTCAGAAAAAATAGAAGTGGGATAATGTGCACGCAATCATTTCTGTTATATGCTTTTATGTTACATTAGTACTGTGTTATGATTTCAGTTTTTTTACTGTTTGTATTAATAAAATTACTGTCAGTTGAATCGATTTGTCAATGTAGTAAGTAGCGCAATCATATATCATAACTCACATAAAATGATTGCACTATAGAAATTGCAAAAGGCTTAATGGTTATTTGGTGACACATAAGTGTAGAGGGAAGGACAGTAAATTATGAAGCAAAATACAAGTGCTTAGCTTTTATATTCTTTGTTCAGCTTGATGTCTTGTATATTTCACTTATTTGAGAGATACGGCATTTTCAGCCGACAAGATGGTATTTATTCCCAAAGCATACAAAGCTAAACCTATATCAGTGAAAACGAAGTTTTTATGTATAAAATATCATGTATATAATATTTTAAAAAAGTAAATAGAAATAAATATTTATGAATATTTCTTATAAATTTTATTTGTGCTGTTTGGAATTGTAACTGCATGTGTGTGGTGTTATGTATGTGACACTGTGTGAATTAACAAGATTATTTATAATTAGATTGTATGCTGTTAATAGAGCATTATGAATGTTAATACGTGTTGCTTTAGCGAATTTTGTATACCCAACAGAATTACGCTACAGAATTATTATTGTTATTATAAATATATAATAAAAGATACGATTAAATATGTAAGACTAAGTATCCTAATGGATACTATGTTGAATAGTATATATTTTTTTATTGTTATCTATCCATTTAAATCATTCAATCATTAAAAATTTGACATTAGGCATTTATTTTTTCATAAGCATTTAAGAAACTTTTGATGGCATCAGTCATCATGACAGTAAACGTGTTATTTTAACTAAACAAATGTTTAGTCAATAATCATTGCAACGTCGAGCATCGTGAATAGTAGAATTAATAGTGCAGTTATTCTTGCACGACTTCGCTTTAAAAGATTTTTTATTATTTTTTTTCTTTCTTTTTTTTTCTTCCATAAATGGCATCCATAAATTTATAAAATTGTGCAGTCTGCAGATAAAATTATATAATAGAGGAAGACGAAATCATCAAAGCATTTCTACTTTGTTTAAATGATTAGGATTTTTTCTTTTTTTAAGAATTTAAATTTCTTAAATATATAAGCTTGTTGGGCTGATTTTGCAAAATTCTTGCTATAGATTTGCGAATTATGCATTTGATACATACGAGTACCCGCTTGCTGAATCGACGATACATAATGACTGCGGATGTGAACTTTAAAAAGTTATGGAGAACGCTTAAATACTATCATCAAGTAACTCAACCTATTACCGTCGTTATTATATCCGACTTTGAGGCATATCTGGAGTTTGCGGATGCCGTTAAGGCCTATCCCATGTCTTTTCCGGTGTGGTTCATTCTGTTTCTCTACACTTCCGACAACAGCACCTATGATCACTGCCGTGAACCGATCGATAATCCCTTTAATCTAACGTTCGACACGCAGATGTTAGTATTGTGTAACAACGAGACGATATTGCGGGAATGGTATTCCGTCAAGGGCGATATCGTCAAAATCTTTGACCTGGCAGAATGGAGAGACGATAAAGGATTCATTCCTCTGACGAATCTGTCTCTCTACGAACGGAGGAGAGACATGGAAGGAGTTGTCCTACGAGCGGTCGCGGCCAAGGTGCTCAATAAAATTCAATGTGCTATTTTCTATATGTATAATATGTATATTAATATCCTAGTAGCATAGCTTGGTTGACATAACCAAGGATTCATTCGTTTATTTAATTCTCTGTAAAGGAGAAAAGAAATATATGCAATAAAAAAAGAAATATCTTGCGTTTGTCGTTATACTTAAGGATGTTTTGTCTATACAATATCAACTAAAAATATTATTCAAATAACAGTAAAATAATCATCCAAAGATAATTAATATCAGTCAATAATATTAAAAAAATTTTGACGATATTAATTAACGATACTAATTAACATAAATTCTATAATTTTTACGTTTAATAATTTAGTTTAGAAGTAATTGTGAAACGTTTTCTGTTCAATTAATCGGTATTAAATGAATGCAGAGTTTATTTTCCACAATTGATGGGAATCAGGTGGCTACTATGTATGGAAAAGTGTTGGAGGAGCTCATGAATTCTCTCAACTTTACTGTGAAGATTGTCTCGCAAATAAACGAACACGGTGTACAGAATCGGCAAACTCTTATTTGGTCTGGAGTGATGGGCAAGATTGTATCGGGTCGCGCGGATTTCGCTGTCGCCGACATGTCATTGACGAGTCTTCGAAAGCGTTATGTCGATTTCACGCTGCCCTTAATCGTATCTAGAATAAATCTGTATATCAAGGAACCGGGAATATGTGGCGTCAAATGGATCGGCTATTTTCAGGTAATACGATTAATCAACGTTGAAATTATGGGTTTAGCTTTATCTTGTTAGTGTTGTTTCGAAAATAATAGATGAGAGTTATTTAAGGCATATCATGGTATATTTACTGATCATCTAAATCGTATTTCAATTTTTTTCTTATTACTATATAAACAATAATAAATAAAAATATGTGATGGATATAAATATAGATAACAATTTTTTGTATAGTAATAGATACAAGACCATTGTTTAAATTACTTTTTACATAGAGATGTGCGAATTCAGATTTTTTGACTCCGAATCGAAGCGAATCGAATTTGAAAGTTAATTAAAATGAGGTGAAAATTGCAAAAGTAAGCAAATATTCATCAGAATATTGATAATTAATTTCATTGTAACCACTATCTATAGTGTATGCATACGTGTATGTAATATATGTATATATAATATAAATATAAGATAAGATTATCAATGTATGTATTTGATTCTTATATTTAAACATCTTAGGCCGATATTTATGATTGATTTTTATATATTCATATATATATTTATATATTCATATATATGAGACTGTCTTAAGTTCAGTCTTAAGATGCTATCTTAAATCAATAAAAGATCGAGCCGCATTAGCATCTTAAGACATTACTTGAAATAGTTTTAAAATAAGAATCGATTATGTGAATATATCGGCCACAAATTTGAAATTTTTGAATAGTTCTTGTACGAATCATAGTGATTCAAATTCGAATCGAATTGAATGTTATTTAATTCGATTTAATCCAATTCGTATTTGAATAGTTCGCACATCTTTACCATGTTGTAAAAAAGACGAATAAATTAATTTGTTCTTGACAAAAGGTTACACATAATATAAAATAATATCTTATCTTGCTATTTTAAATATCAAGCTACAATTTCCAATATTAACTTGTATGCAAATTATAAGATGAGAAGTACCTATATAACATAAAATATCTTGATATGATTTTGTCAATTTTCATCAATGTGTCGAAACAACTTTTTAAATCGAACTTGTTTAGATATTTTAAAATAACTAATTTTTTTAAACTCATATCACAACAGACTTTCAATTCGCGTACGTGGGCTACAATTATCATACTGATAGCGACCGTGCCGCTACTCTTATTCTTTATGAAATCATATCGTGATCAATCACGGAGCGCCATGGATCTGATCTCTGAGAATTTCATCTGCATCTGGGGTATCTTTTGCCAGCAGGCGCTTATAGGTAATAATATAAAATTTACAACAACCAAAATAATTAAATTAAATATTTGATTATATAAAATATTCATAAAATATGATTTCGTTTTCCTGAAAGAGGAATAAATAATAAGATAAATTTTAATTAAGTTAAAAGTTAAATTTGATGTTGGACTCTATTTCTTCCTTTTTTTGAAAGTTGATTAGAATTTTAATTAAACTTTTTCCTCTAGAGTTTCCGAAAAATTTATCGCTGCGCGTCGCGTATATTACGATATTTTTGACGGCGATGCTGATAATGGCTCACTATTCAGCGGCGTTAATTTGCTTCCTGACGGTGTGTACTCGCGTTCTGCCTTTTCAAACGCTAGAAGAATTTATCGACGATGGTACCTATAAATTAATCATGCTACGTGGTACTGCTGACTACGAAGTAGTTACCGTAAGTTCACTCAGTGATCAAAGAATTGCGATCCGACATTCACTTTTAAGTAGCTCAGTTCACGTTTTGAGCGATTGAAATTATGTCAGACTATTGCATTCGGATAATATGAAATTATCCAGCTGCCAAAATATTAGCAAAATGTGATAGACTGATAATAGATTTGATCAGAAGATGTTAGCAGATTGACCTTAATTGATGTCGCATTCTGTTCTTATATCAATAGTATCTATTAAACATTCAACAGATTGGCAGAAATCAAACAGAATGCTTGTAGACATTCTATGTCAGCAGAAACTAAGCAGAATTTGAGATTCTGCTGAGAAATTTGAAAACAAATTAGTAGTTGAAATCGAGCAGATTCTGTTCTATTAATTACATAATATGTAAAATATATTTATCAATAAAATTATTTAAAATTATTTCTTCAAAATAGAAAAAAATGTAATAAAAACGTTATTTTAAGAAATTTTTCAAAGTAATAATAACGTTACAATTTTAATTAAAAAACCTACAAAAACAGCAAGATCTGCCTGATTTCTACCGTCAATTTACTGTTCGATTAAATCGAAGATTATGTTGCACAGTTCCTGCTTGGTTTCTGCCATCAGTCTGTCAGAGTCAACAGGTTCTGCTTGATTTCTACTGTAAATCTGTTGACATAAAATGTTATTTCATGTGCTATCGTCAGAACGGAATCAGAATGCGACATCAGTTGAAGTCAGTTTGCTAACATTTTTTTATTAAATCTGTTGTGCCGATCTGCCGACATTCTGCTAACATTTTGTTTACGGAGCAGTTTCTGTTTGAAATTTGTTTTAATGCTTTCTAGCATTAGAAATCATGTAGCAGACTGCTCAAATTTTGCGGGCTTGGATATATGGATACGGTCACATAATATCTATCATGGTTTCATTACGTTGAGATGGAGCAATAAATGATTAATGCGTTACAAGACGTTTTCGTCACAGTTTCAGGCGCAGCACGAGGCGAAGCTTTTCTATGTAAAGCTGATGAAATTAATGAAAGACGAATCGGAATTGCCGAGAAATCTAGAGGAAGGCTTCATGCAAGTACGAACAATAATCCATTTTTTCATAAGATATCAAGACGAATGTAATACGAATCAATTTTAATAATATATTTTTATATTATTTATTATCTTTTATTTCTATGAAATTACTTTCTTTTTCTGGATTATATAATTATTTAAGCGTATTCGTGCTTGAAAAGTTTTTATTGAATCAATTATCTGCTGCTTGTTCAGGTATGCAATGAAAAGAATGTTGCCTTTATGGTGCTGAGTGCTCGAAAGAAAAGCGTAGAAAAGGAGATACCCTGTAAGTTGTCGAGTATTACTACCGAGAGGATAGACAATTTAGCAATGATCCTTTCCAAGAATAATCCGTATACAGGCGTGATAAATTATCAGTGGGTATATATATATATATATATATCGCGAAAAATTTTCTTTTTATATTTATAATCTTTCCTTTAAATTAAATATTGCGTATACTAGTTTGCAGAAATTTTTGGACAATGGTATTATAATACGTATGAGGGAAACATATTCGCCACAGTTGGCTGAAAACAAGATTTACAAACCAGTTTATTTGTTTAATATCGTCCCAATTTTGGCAATTCTTTGCGGAGGTTTTATTATAAGCATTATGATAATGATTATAGAGAAAATTCATTATCGATCGAGAAAGAAATTTCAATCAAGAGTATTTTCTTCTAGAAAGCTACTTATCAAAAAATATAATAATTGAGATAAAACTTAACACACTCACAATTTAATTCATTAAATATCAAGAGACATCTTTTTAGCGAGAGAATTTCTTCATCATCTTTCTTTCTGAATAAAAATTTCTTTTTATGTATGTATGTATATATGTATATTTGTGTGTGCTTGTAAATTTGTTAATTATTATTTAAAGTTTTTCCGGTAAAAGTTTAGATTAGGGAGATATTTCGCTCCGATTTTTGATCTTGATGTTGCGTCTTTTTACTCGTAATATATTTAAATAGATATTAATATTATTAATTTTGTATTATTTAGGTTCGATAATATGATTATAAGTAAATGGCGTATATAATTATATCACTGCGCTTGATTTAGCGCCGAAACACTCTACGTGTCTCCAAATTAAAATTATTATATTATGAATTAAATTTATGATGTGCTAACACTGAAATAAAATAAAAATTAAGACACGAAAGAAGATAATAGAATTTTCTAAAGTTATATTTTACTTTAAGCATTCCTTTACATGCTTATTAAATATTATTTTTGTTATTAAAATTGTTTAAAATATCCGCTTTACATATAAATTAAATAATAATCAAATTTTCGAGATTTATCAAGATGATATTTTTTTCTGCTCAGCGTCACATTCTTTTTGCGGGATGTGCATCCTTACATGCATATCTCCGAATTGAAAATTAATTTCAGATAACAAAAAATCCGAAATCGAGACATAACTTAAAAACGTCTTTTTAAAAAGAGTCTTTAAGAGTATCTTAAAGACGATTATTGAAAAGCATATAGCACAGACGATTTACATATCATTGACACATCATTGATAACTACATTAATATTTCACTCACACATGCCACATGTACACATAAATTATGTTTTAATTAGAAGTCTAATACTCATTTCCATCAATGTATTGATTAATTTTAATCTCGGTTCAACTTACTCTTCGTCTTTTTCTAATCGTTAGAATTAGAAAAGACGAAGAGTTGAATCGAGCTTAAAGTTCTATCTACATTAGTGGAAACAAGCATAAGTCCAATTTTAAAAACTGTACGTTATTTCTTCATGCAAATTACTAATCTGTGGATTACTATTTCGTAAATACATTGTACAGCTTTTATATGAAGCAAATATTCCCGTATAACATGGAGTATACAATAGAAATCGTATCGATCATAGGGTTTTAAGTCGTAGGAGATTGACCAATCATGCATAATCGATTATTCTTCTCATATTCGACTGTGATTAGTTAATTTTCTACGACTTAAGACCCTACGACCGTTACGACTTCTATTGTAGACTCTAAATAAAGTGTTTCATGCGGATATTGACAAAACGGAACGATTTCGAAGCGCTGCGCAACAGTAATGCAATCTATGCATTTCATGCGCAACTCGAAACGCACCCCTTGTTTACTTTTATGCATCATGGAAGGAGTTTAACGATGATGAATAATTTATCAGTCTGATCGATGATTTTTACCGATAAAAAAAGTCATATAGTCACATATATCTTTATATAATTTGTAATAATGCTGCCACACATCATCCAGCAGTGACACTCTTTGCGCCCATTCCTACATTCTCGATAATCTCCGATAATTTATAATGACCGCTCTTCAGTCACATGGTCGCACCCTTGAGAAAGTCGCGGTATCCTCTTTTCTTTCTTTAATCCTTAAGCAGCAATAGTCACGCTTTTTAATAAAAAATTCCGCAATTCGTTATGTTATTTTTAATAAGATTTTAGAATTAAAATATTGACAATTTCGTTATGCTTCTCTCCAGTCATTATATTTGTTTTTAATTTATACAATAAATAATTTCTCACTTTAAATTCGTCGTTAATTATTTATCGTACAATTGTACGAAATAGATTTTATTTTTTTTACACAGTACTCATTTATTCAAGATTTTAATTTAAACTTGTACATTGCGAAATGAAATATATGATAGTGAGATTGATCGCGATACTTTCCTTCGTGTTGAGCATCAAACCGTTAACAAAAAAAAGATATTAACAATGATTTCTGACTAATCAACGATCATATATCCACAAATATTATCGCACATTATGTGTTGTTTTCGTGCGATTTGAAAATTACGGTAAGTACCGGGAACAATTTCCAACTATCATTTCTCATATTGCATATCAATTAGCTAGTGAAAAAAAAGTTTTCGCTAACTTTCAAACAAATATTGAATCATAATTTCACTTGTAAATTGTTTTAGTTTTACTGACCGTTAAGTTGTAATTATGTAAAAAATAAGCAATTTTTAGATCTTCTTTTAATGTTAAAATATATACAACAAAATTCTACACTAATGCCCGTCTATCAATGTAATTTAATTTTAGTTTCAATCGATTCTTTATCTTTTTCTAGTTTTGAAAATTAAAAAAAGGTGAAAAGTATAGATAAACTGCGATTAACCTTAATCTATATTGGTAGAAACGGGCGAATATTTTTCTTCTCAAATGCTTTGAGCAATGTAAACGTGCAATCGCAACAGCCTTGATCGCAACTATAAAAATGAACCGACATATATATGTAGTTACAGAACGTGATAAAGAAAAGTTATATAACATTCTGGAATTTATAATTTCAATAATTTTTTTACATCTTTTTACTAATATTTTCTAATTATTCATAAACTCGTTAATTTGTTTTTTGCTTGATCCAAATATTAGTTTAAATGTACATACAT
>Ga0157364_1002279_pt1 | contig 17677 bp, 5 predicted proteins | sample AttsexASBM2_FD_111476 | JGI IMG/M metagenome (GOLD analysis project Ga0157364, IMG submission 111476) | Fungus gardens microbial communities from leaf cutter ant in Ribeirão Preto, State of São Paulo, Brazil - Atta sexdens ASBM2 | ecosystem: Host-associated > Fungi > Mycelium > Unclassified ... | reverse complement strand
TATTTCCTAGAGATATTGGGTATGTTCGGGGAGACATTCACGCTATGGACGCAAACGTTACCAATGCTGTTTTTGGAGCCAATAGCGCGATAGCATTAGCAAGCTTCATGAACGATCCTAGCGTAGCGTTGGTAGTGTTTAACCAGAGAGATATGTTCGAGGTTAATGTAGAAGATTCTGTCATCAACAAATTTTTCCCTATAATTAAAATTTTTAAGGTTTTGTAAAGTATTTGTAAAGTAAATTTTTTATTTTCTCGTAGTAAATAACAGAACGCAATCTCAATTGCAATTTCTATGATAGCTTGCCGCTAGGCCGAAGTGAACAATGTAGAAACTAGATCAAAAAATTAATAGTTATACTAAGTAAATTAATCAGATAAAAGGAAAAACTCTTGAGCATCCGTTGTCGATTTCAGAAGAAGAAGCATATATCTAATAAGGATCTGCAGCGGAATATCCTACCGCGCTATACCGCAATAATAATTTTTTTCCGTACGCGGGAATTAAAAATTGTCAATAACAAAATACCTCTGATTTTCACATTTATAATGAAATCAAATACACAAGCTGCACTTCGCAGAAACTTTGAAAAGTTAAAGATGATACACAAGCAAGAATTATGTTCAGCCTCCAGCCTAGTAGCAAGTTATCAGTAGAGATTAAAATTGAGATTGCATTCATTATGATAAAATTTGAAATTCACACATTACGTACGTCCGTTTACTCTACGAAATTCTAAGAGAAAAAAGTTTAGTGACACTCGAGAACAGAATCCCCTTAAACACTAATCTAACTTTGACGAATGTTAAACGCTACCAACGCTACGCTGAGGTCGTTCACGGATCTGTAAACGCTAATGCTACCAATACACTACCTCGGAAGAAATAGCGTTGATAGCGCACAGTTGTGACATAACACATTACCATTAGTAACGTCATAATCATGCTATCTGCAACTCCGCGAACAGTTTGTAGCGCTAAATAGCGCGAATAATGTCTCCCTGAATGCATCCATTATCAATCTAGAGACAAGTGCGTGTAGACTTTCAGGTTAATCAAATTTCTCAGAATTTTGTCGGAACTAGAAGACACTCTGTATACACGTGTATAACTATCACGTCATACGAAATCTTACTCTTGCATGCATGAAACAATTAAGGGTTTATTTCCCTTAACGTAACTGCCTCTTGAAATATACCGTACTTTGTAATATGCAAATCCAATTTACTCAACAAAGTCGATGCAAAGCTCATGGGCTTCCAACAAATCGTAATATATATATTTATATATTGCTTTGGAAGTAACTTAGATCATTATTTCGTTGATGCGTTATTCCAAACGAATGAATTATAAACACTGTTTCCCAAGTTGCAAGCAACATTTCAGCAGCCACAACCATTTCGCGATGAAGTTTAAGGAGAGAAGAGTTCTCGTCGCACATTCTTACTTATTCATATAAACTAGAATAGCCACCGAATTTCCGATATATCGATAACCGATAACTGCAACATTGCAGAGATTTTTATCATGTACTCAGGTGTTGTTGCAATAATTATATCAACATCAATAAATCAATTTCCCTGGCTTGTAACAAGCTGACGTTTTTCATCAGAAGATTCGTTTTAGAGCGCAGAAACATTGGTCTTTGTTTTGTGAAAGCGCGATGTAATATTATAATCCACTAGCTTTGACTTTATGATAAAATGTTATTATATTTATTATTGACATAAATATTTATAAGTAAATATCGAGGTAAATATCTATATATAGTAAATAAGGTTCTTAGATCCTATATAATTTACCTAAGCTATTTTGCAATTTTTTTCTTATTTTTTGCTGAGTCCAAAGTAGGAAACTGATGATTAGATTTAAAAGAGAAAATATTTTTATATATTAAAAAAAATGTGAGACATTTTCAGATGTATATATATATATATATATATACAGATACAGTTAAGATTTTAAGAAAAAGCATTTAGTTCATATTGAGTAACAATGCATTTTCTTCTTTTTCGTAAGAAAAATGTTAGAGAAATGAAAAATAAAGTGATCCAGTATTATTTTTATAAGATTATAGTTTATTATGATATTATTTATAATTTAAGAAGGGAAATTTCTTATAAGAAAGAACCAACATGACCAATTTTAGTATATTGAATGATCGGTATACACATCGTTTTCTTAATATTTCAGTTATTATTCACGATTGCCAGATCCTAAGCACTGTATGGCTGGGACCCGAAGATCCTTGTGCTAGAGATATTTCGAACGGAAACCGGCCGACTGTTTCATAAAGAGAGAGAGAGAGAGAGAGAGAGAGAGAGAGAGAGAGAGAGAGGGGGGGAGAGAGAGGGAGAGAGAGAGAGAGAAAACAGGATTTAATTCCTGTTTTGCGATCACTGTTACAGACTTTCTTTTTATTATTGATATTTGACCAACCTAAAGTATCAACATAATCACAGAGACTTTTTATTATTATTACAAAATTATATGCAGTACGAACACAATTACAAACTTTTTTATTATTCATAAAATAACATAAAATTTTGTTATTCGTAAAAAAACAATAAACTACAAATATCACAAATTTTGTTGTTACTTTCCATGTAATTTAAATATGCAATTAATAAATATTCCACGCGAGTGAAAAATTAAAGTTTTTTCGTCTGCTGGAAAATTGAATATTGATCCCGAAAACTAGAGTCTTTGGACAAAATCTGGCAACCTTATTATTATTCCAAATCATGGATTTGGAATTCATTTACTAAACATCATGGAGATAGGTAAATACATAATAGATAATGTTAATAATAAAGTAATAAATAGATAATGTTTATTGACTTATAACAATGAAAAAATTTTTGCAAACAACTTATCTATTATTTACTTATCTACTTATCTGCTTACTTCTATGATGTTTGGTAGATGAATTAAAAGCCATGATCTGAAATTACAACCAAAATATCAAGAAAAATGTTCATCAAATAAACACTTAATTTGCCAAGCTTGGGTAGCCACACTGATTCTTTCACTGATTCTAATTTAAGAAAGAGGAAACTCCTTGTTTTCTCTCTCTTAAATTATTAACAAAGCATTATTGTGTGTGAAAATATTAATACTATAGTGTTGTAAAGTGTTGTAAAGTGTGTATAGTGTTGTAAATACAGAGCTACAATGATATATGAACTACGGAAATTAATAATCATCTTTTGATAGTTTATTAAACTATTAAAAGATTGATACCTTGAAATGAAAAGAAAATTACAAAAGTGAGCAAATTTACTAATTATTGACCAATTAAATTATAACTATTCTAATGAATTTGTTCACTTTTTTACAATTTTTATCTCATTTTAAGATATACAATTGATCCTTTGTTTTTTATTTCTGTATTAAATTGCATTAGAACTTTTTTCTTTCGTCAAATATCAAACATATACTTATCTCATTTTAAATTCCAAAAGTGTACACTAGTTCAGCCACAGAAAAGGCAAAATAAACAGCAAAATCTTATATTTTTTATTAATAGTAATTAATAGTGAAATTAAATTAAAATTAATAAATTATAGACTCTTTTAATTGATATGACAAACAATTAAAAAATTCATATAAAAAACTAGAATTCAACTTCTGATTGTTAAAAATTTTAAAATATACATTTAATTAATAATATTATATAATTTCGTACGTTCCAAACGCTCCTGTTTGAATCATCTTCAGTATTACAACTAATATTACTAATATTATAGCAATTAATACATCGCAATCAATGTCTTCAAAGTTTCTCTTTTTTTGTATGCGACTATTGTGGCTAAAAATTCAAACTAAAATTTAAAAAAAATCGTTGAAATAATATAGAGATAAATAATAGGCTGCATTACCAAAATCCGGATAAATCGAATAATTTCTTTAAACAAAATGTTTTTAATGAAAAATTAAATATTATAAAAAATCCTTTTACATGGCACTTGGGGGATCCCTATAGAGCATAATTATTCGATACATCCCCCATTAGTTTGAATAATGATGTCTATTCTCTGAAACGTTCGCGCGCACGCTGTAATGTAGCGCTGTTCATGCCGATGAAAGCTGCCTCAATAGCGGTCTCTAATGACGTCACATTGGAATGCCGAGACTTGTGAGACTCTTTTTCAACTACGCTAGTCCAAGAAATTAAAATCTCGGCTATAGAGAGAGAATTCCTTGGATCAAAACATATCGACATTGTCTCAGAGCCAATTTTCCAGAATCAAATTCGTATGAGCCGTCCTGTTGAAAAACATATAGTTTTCCGGATGCCAGTTTCCACGGCTTCACTACATCCATCAGAATGCGCAACGATTATCCTGGATCCGAAATCAGTGCTTGAGCCTTTTAACGACTGCAGTGGTCCTCGCGGTTCTTTCGAGTCTCGCATACTAGAACCTTCATTGGACTATTCTAAAACCATATATTTTGCTATAACATCATAAACGGTTGATCTCGAGTATCCAAAGATTCGAATTATTTCCGTTGCTGAGTGCCCAGCGCGAAGGCCTTCGATAATCGCTGCTCTTCGATTATACTCCGCACTTGATTTCAATATCGCGATCATTTTGAGAATATGACTGTTTACTAGAAGGCTTTCTCGGACGACAACCTCTGAGGCACAATATAGCGAAAAATTTAAATTGAAATTTGTCCGGATTTTGACACACTCTGTAGAGGACAACAGAAATAAAAATCGTGCTCATTTCATGGAATCAACAAGTCACAAACAAAGTAATAATACATTATAAATTACACGAGGATTGCAGAACGTCATTGCAAATTAAAATTAAAGACTACGATGTATTAATTACTGTATATATTAATGCCGAGGATGACTCAAACAAGAATCGAAACGTATGAAATCATATGATATTATTAATTATATATATATCTTGAAATTTTTAACAACCAGAGGTTGACTTCTATAGTCTTTGTATAAATTTTTTTATTATTTTTTGTAACTCTAAGTAGTCTTAAAAATAAAAAAATTATCTGGAATATTTTAAATGTTATTTTAAATGAATTTTCTGATAAATCTAATTTTCTGATGAATAAAATTTATCTGTTTTATCTAAATTAATTTAAATGAAATCATCTTTATCTTATCTAAGATAAATTTCCGAATTTTCATCTTATCTTTATCTAGCTAATTTTAAATTCATCTATAACAACACTAATAGTTATAGAAAACAATAACTTATTTACGAAATATTAGGTGTGGGAAAAAATTCGTGGCGTTTTTCCTGTTAGATGGCATTAAAAAAACGCCACGAACTTTTTCCCGTACCTAATATTATGTTGATGAAAGATGTTTATTTCCATATATAGATAGATATGGACTAATTATTGCGAAGAATTTACTAAGGTTTCAGTAGTCTAAAGGCTTAGGACGCTTGCATGGAATATAAGGGTTCGACTCCTGGTCGAGGTAATATTTTTCGTAATAAATAAATTTATTTACAGATTTCTATCATATTAAAATCTCTCCAATAGATGCCTCTTTTGATTGAGCAAAAAATTAAATTGTGATATTATTTCTGTAGTTTTGCATTTCAAGTCCGGAAAAATTTCGACGCGTAGTTCAAATGACTACAATATGATATACATATATTAGACTGACAAGGAAAAAAGAAAAAAATTTTTTTTTTTTTAATCGGCCTCTCAGCTCAAAAGCTTCCATTTCATGCCAAAAGAATACTCCTAATTTTTTATAAAAAAATAATATTTTTTATAAAAAAATTAAGATTTAGAGTCGCTAGTGAACGATTCTTAAATAAAAGTCTCAAATTTTTCCTAATACATGTTTGATTTGATGCAAAAATGGCTTAAATCAGATTTTAAATATGACATTGTTTTTTTGATCGCTGAACACGATGCAATCATTCATTTACTCTATACGCCTTAAGAAATACAGCCCTATTAATGTGAAAAAAATGATCAAATTTCGAGTTTAACGTCGATCTTAGCACGGTTTTATGCGTTCAAATGGGTCATTACTCCTCTCAGATTGTAGGTCTTCTCAAATTGTATTGGTTTGATATTGCATTGGTCCTCTCAAATTGTAAGTCTAGCAATTATTGTTTAATTTCTCAATTTTACAAAAATTTCTCTAACAATTTTATCTGCGCTATCTCACTTGTAGTATTTATATTTATACTTATGAGAAGTTTTATAATAAAAACGCAATCGCGCTTATTAGCATTTAAAGAGTTATGAATGTTTAAAATAAAAATGTAAGTCAAATACACTTTAGAAGCTTGTTATTATCTTAATTATAAAATTGTTATTATCTCGTTTAATGATTCCATTTTACTCTAGCTTCTTGAAACAGGAGGAATAAGGATACATCGTTGTATGTCACAAATATTATAATACCTATTGATATACAATTAAGTCTAACAAGTTTTTCAGTCGAATTATAAGAAATGCTCTTAGAATTCGATGTACTGAAATAATTTTATAATTTGTACGTCAATAATAGTTTTATAATGCTTATCGCACGTAATTATTGTCTAATTTCTCTTTTACGACATTTTTCTAACAATTTTATCAATGTAATTAAAATACAATCCGATACTTCAATATTTATTTTAATTTCATCATTTTATTTTACAATTTAATGAGATTAGCATATTTGAAATATGTGAAAGACAAAGAGATCGTGTGGTAGAGGAAAAAAGTAAGAAGAAACATGTTTTTATAAACGTATGCGTCCGCATCTAACCGTGAGCGCCGCTCTTACCCGTATCTTATACGCGACTCGTGATACGCTAACTATTTCTTCTTCTAATTTGAAACTAATTTTCGGACAAAATTTTCGTAAAGGAAAAATCGTGTCAGAATTCGGTCAGGAATACGTCTTTTCAGGGACCTGAATTGTTTTGAATCACCCTTATATGTACATAAATAGTATATATATATATATATATATATATATTAATTCTCTTTAAATTAATTAAGCATGAAAATGATAGCTTAAATCGTTATGGCCAGGATTCCTATTTCTTATTTGATGAGTTTCATATTTCAAATTTTATCTAATAAGATTCTTTTTATTCATAAAAGATTTCTAAAATTCCAAAAAAATATTCTAAAAGTTTTTCAGAATATCCCAATTTTGAAGTTCACGATAGTAATACTGATTCTTGAATCGATCCTACACAGCACAAAATTTCGATTAAATTCCCAGGGAATTCATTTTGCTGAGTTCTCGGAGAGAACTTTTATAAAATTCAACAGAACGAATTCTCAGGGAGCTTACCATATGTTGCTGAGTTTCCAGGAAAGAGCTTACAAAATTTGACTAAATAAGCTCTTTTTAAGGTCCTCGAGAATTCAGCAAAATGAATCTCTCTCCCAGTCGACACAAGTTAAAAATAATATAACATCAATGTTATAATTTCGCACTCCACAATATTATGTAATGTATTACATTTAAATTGCAAAGTACGTAATTATAACATTGACATTATGTTACTTTCAGTTTATGTCGACTGGGAGGGAGTTCATTTTGCTGCGTTCTTGAAGAGCTTAAAAAGAGCTCCCTGCGAACTAAAATGAAGCTAGGGAATACCGGATGTAGGAGTTCCTGGAGAGTTCTTTTTGAAGCTTAATGAAACTACAAAAATTTTATGAGTTCCTCTTGCTGTGTGGAAAGCATCGAGAATCAATTCTTTTTGCTCTTGAAAAATCGATTTTTTTATTTTTCGATTCTTTCGGAATCGATCCAATGTTTCAGAGATATAATATTGTTATTAAGTAAAAATTTTTCATAAATTAATAAATAATAATTATGTTCTCTGAAATTAGCGAATTCAATTTATTCAATTATTGTAACTCATCTATAAATATTGTTAATTAGTGTATCCATTTTATAATCTTACTTACAAGTTGTTAAAAAAAAAAAAATTGGAAAAATCGCTTCAGAATCGATTCTTTTTCATTCAATTAATCAATTATTAAGAATCAAATCTAACAGAATGAATCGATTCTGAGAATCGATTTTTGTTTAAATCGGCATTTCATAAACGAAATATAAGTAGCTGTGCTGTTTATATTTTCTTTCAGATGATTCTTGTTTATGAATAAATGCTCTTCACAGCTCTCTGTCGACGGAGATGTGTACTGTTCGCTCGCTTGCGATTTTCGTGATATATGCAAAAAGTATTCATACAATATTCTGAATATTTCATCGACATTTGCATATTTTATGACGATTTTTTTACTGTTCTACATAATTCGATACATTGGGAATATGCAAGAGATTACGATTGAATTTTCTGAATATTTAGCGTTAACTAGATATAGACGAAGTGTTACATTTGGATTGAGATCCTGAGCAATGTTACTTCTCAGTTATTAACCAGAGTTAATATAACTATCTAGTAACTCTCAAAAGAAATGAATTTCAGCAAAGATATTTTGGTAGAATAAATATAAATTTTTAATACTTAAATATTAATGCTTAAATTTTATTTGTTTTTAATGCTTAATTTTAATGCTTACTAAATAAATCGAGAACTGCGACCTAATAAAAGTTGCTTTCCTTTTAAGAGACAATCAGTTTAAGTCGTCGTTTTATCTTATTCATTGAATGCCAAGAAGAATAAAATAGTATTATACAACTACGTCTCCTAAAAGAAAAGCAGCCAAATTCTTGATGCATTGTTTTTGCCATTTTCGTCGCACGAGTCACAATGCATAAAAACGTGCAAGATTCAATGCCAAAAATAGTATCATGCGAGCTCGTTTAGCGATCATCGAGCTTTCGCAACGTTCCGAGAAGTTGCAGCTTCGAAGAAAGAAGCAGCTGCGACGTAGCAGACAACCGCCAGCAAGAAGATAATTAATAGCTCGTAAACATCGAATAGCTAACGTTTCACGCTCTTATTCTGTAACAGATCCTTGATATTTCTCACATTTAGGTAACTGGTCCTGATACAATTCGTTTCAACTTTAGTCAGAGTTGCAACTGAAAGAAATGATACCAAAGGTTAAAGAAGAGCTACAATTAGAACGAGAGTGATTAATTAATAACGGTAACTAATGGCTCATGCAAGATATATCGAGATAGACCTGCAATAAATATACGTTCTATAAATTTAAGTGGATTAATTGTAACAATTAAATGACAGTAGTAGCATATATGAACATTCGAATAATTGATATCTAATTAATTATTTATCTAAATGATTGTAATGCTCTCAATTAATCTCTTCTGCAAAAATCAGTTTCTGATTAAATGATAATCTTTTCTAGGACAATTGATCTTTAATTTTAAAAATGATAGACCTATTATCTTTTACCCTTACAAAAGTAATGGGGCATATCGTATTTCTTAATCTTTTTTGTTATTTAACTACTATAACACAATATATATAATTTACTTCTGAAAACTTAGGAATATATATTAGACGTACAGTCCCTGCAAAGAAAATAAAATTAGAAAGTATGTTTAATAATCATTACATAATAAATATTACACTTCAAATAAGCTACAGATGAAAATTATGTGAATAAAATTATATTTTTGTTTAATAACACATTTTGTAATTTATTTATTTTATCTGTTATTTTTATTGTTCAAAATAAAAATTTAAAAAATGATAAAAAATTACATTTTTCTTTTATAAATACTTTAAATATTTAAAATAATGTGTAAAGTTTCATTGCAATTCACTGATTAGTTACAAAGATATAGAACAAATAAATATTTTATTTATTTATTGGACAACAATGCATCACAATATAAGTCTACGTAAATAATTTTGAATACATATAATGTATTTTAATATCAGGTGTAGGAAAAAGAAATTCATTATTTTTGCATGAAATTGAATGAAAAAATAATAGATTTTTTTTTACTACACCTAATATTAAAAAATTGAGATTTTTATCATCATATTTATCATTATATTTATTTTATATAATATAATACATTTCTATATATTTTGATTAGATCACAGATTTAAAAAATACTAATTATTAAATAAAAATTTTAAAAATGCTTATTAATTATTTATTAAAATAATTAATGATCCAGGTAGTAAACCATAAAAAAAATTTGTTATTATTTTTAAACATGATTAATAATCTGTCATTTTTTAATAATTTTATCATTTTAAAAAGATGTATAAAACGGAAGCTCGACTTATTGGGGCGCACGCATGCTAAAGCAAGAGGCAAAGAGAGGATTGTGAGAGGGCTCGAGAAATTCATGGGCTTCCCGTTACACGGCGCCCTGATCAGTGTCGCAGTATCTCCCGTTCTGCTTAGCAGGTAGCTTCGCCATTCGTCATTCTGTCCACATTCTCGACGAAGGAAGATCGCACATGCGAACGGTGACAAGACTTTCTGCCTTAAATTATGATCTTTTGAGTAATATTTAAATTAATTAAGCAATATGCTTATAAACAAATTAAAATAAAGAAACTCGAATTTTTTCGAAATAAATAAATTTCACATAAATTAATAAAGTTAAAATTTGAACAGTTATTAAGCACTGTAATACATAATTGTTTGTGTAATTTTTATTTGCTCGTTCTTTATTTATAAAAATTTTGAATAAAAATACTTTTTTTTTTGAAAATTTTTTTTTTTAAAAGGTAATTTATTGTGAATAAATGAAAAAGATTGTATAGAAATTACTGTTGTATAACGAGCATTCAGAAAAATAAGTTTATTGAAAACAATAACTGATACAAAAAAGTGTGAATCCGCGTTTTGAATTTCTAAAATTTGACCTTAGATTCATAATCAAAAATATATAAATATAAATATTAATAAAAATCCATCTAGTAGAAAAAAATGTGCTTCTGTAAGATTCAACATTACATTCCCTTTATTGATCGATTCTTTTTTCTGAAAATGAACTCTTCTAGCAAAACAGCAATTCTCGATATGACTAATTAGAATCCATTGAAGATCTCACATATTATTAATAATATTTCTAAATTCTTTGGATATTCTGTAAATTCGGTCATCTGCGCAAATTCAAAAGAACAAAAGAAAGGACAGCATCGCATCCGAGCAATTCGTTCTTCTGCGGTACCGGGATAAAGGCGTACCGGAAGTACGGATGCACACGTCAATCCCGACGCGGAGGTTGAGGAGGAAGAGAAGAGACGAATCCGCTTGCTGGCGAATTGCCCGCCGTGGTAGCGTGAGAAGAAAGGAAGAGCAACTTATTGGGGCGCACGCGTGCTAAAGCAAGAGAGAAAGAGAGGGTTGCGAGAGAGCTCGAGAAATTCATGGGCTTCCCGTTACACGGCGCCCTGATCAGTGTCGCAGTGTCCCCCGTTCTGCCTAGCAGGTAGCTTCGTCATTCGTCACTCCGTCCACATTCTCGACGAAGGAAGATCGCACATGCAAACGGTGACAAGATTTTCTTCTTTCGTTTACGGGTTTCGCAAGGGCAAGAACCTGCTAATTCATTCGTGCCCAATCCATGCTCATCTTCGAGAGCCGTGCATACCTCGGACGGTAGCGCGTGTTCTCCTTTCGCGTTACGTTTTCATGCAGGATCATGACAGAACTTCGAATAGTACCACTTAGTAGTACCTAAATCAACTTAGTCGCGAGTGATTGGTATCATTCGCCAACGTTCGCGAGCCGCAATTTCTAAAATTCAGACTTATCACTCGTAAAGACACTCGTCATCCGTTGATCCGCGATCGCTATCAATCGTGAGGATAGTTCAAGGATTTGGAGATCGATATTTTTGGAATTTCTCGAGATATCCAAGCCGCGTCTTGTGAGATAGATGGCGATTGATTGTGCGGATTTGCGAAAGTAAAAGAGGCACGAGATCGTTAATCGCGACCCTAAAAAAGAAAGGTGAAAAAATCGTGCTGCGACTACGACGAAGAAGTCGGTTTCAATCGATGGCAACAGTGAATGCTGAGCCGCAAACAATGTGAGCGTGTGCTTTAAACGAAGCATTTCTTATCGCAAAGCTAAAAATATAATGAAAATATAAAATACTCGAGCACGTAATTAACGAAGTTGCTGTGTTTATTGCATGTCATCAAACAACGCGCGAAATGTTAAAGTGATTTGTTCATGTATTTTAAAATGTATCAGAGATGTAAGGAAAAATGTTAAAGTGATCTAATCACATATTTGAAAATGTAACAAAGAATAGAAAAAAATATTATAAATATTATAAATAGAAAAATGCTCCGTATAGAAACTACAAATTCGAAACATTTAATTTTGTTTGAAATTATTTGATATAAAATAAATTAAAATTAAATAAATAATAAAATAATCTCTCATATCTGTATAAAATTTATTATTAGATTATAAGTTTTACAAAATTGTGAGAAATTCCCTATTTTTTATATTTGTAATCATTTTTTTTTTGTATCATAGAATCTTTTTTCATAAAATTCTTTGTACCTATACATGCAATTTTGGAAATCTGATACAATTTTTAATATTTTAATAAACAAGAGTGAATCCATTAGTAATTCTGCTTAATCAAGCGATAAATTGTTCCTCATTTATTATGATTAATTACGGTCGGTGCTTTAATGCAAGTTGTGCCAAGTAATTTTGTCCATCTCTCCTCGATATCATTCATCATTCACTCTTTACAGAATATTTCAGATTTGCATCCCTGTATTTTTGTTAGATTATAAATTTAAAAATTGTGACAGTCGTAACTAAATCTCTGCTTTAAAAAAGCCTGCCTAAAAAAATTTATTGTGTTGGAAAAAAATTTTTACATGATGAAAATAAATTTAACACGCCCTGCATATCAATTTCTTATGTAATCTTCGTCATGGCTTTCCATTGCATAAATTTACATACAACGGAAAACTGATGTGCAGTGAATTGTACTTCAAAATAATTGTAACACGAGTCAGTCTGCTAAGAAGAACGTTATCATCACATACGTGTCTATCCACGTGCACTGCGTTTTCTGCATGTCATACGTTGCGTACAGACTGCGGTGTCCTAGAGGGACAACCCCATCAAAATGGCTACAGCTTTATTGAATTAATTTCTCGTTTATAAAATTATCAGTGTTTTCTTTCTATCTTTGTATAAAGAATAATTTTTTTAACCTGGGAATATAGTCACCTGAATTTTACATCTTAATAGCGAAAAAATTTGAATTAAAATAATGTTTGTAAAGTATTGTTTTGTATAGATATGTTATTTGTAGATATGGTTATTTAATATATTTTTTATGTTATTTTATATATGTTTTGTTTAATTTATTCTTTTTATATTTTTTTTTAGTAACATTTTAAAATTTTAGTAACTTTTTAAAATATTTACGAACTTTAAATATTTAATTCCATCGAAAATCCGCAATAAAAATTATTGCGTGAAAATCTTTTTTTTTAATATTTTCATAACAAACTATTTAATGTTTATTTCGTTTAATATTTGTTTGGTTTCTACTTACCTTTTTGAAGAAGAGAAAATTATTAATAATAATGATTTTAATTGGGATGTAAGCATCCTAGATATAATAATCGGATTTAATAAAAAAGATCAGGTGACTACTCCCGGATTAAAACCGCAGGCATATTTTATCTAAATCTTCCAATATTTTATTCTAATTCAAACTTTTTTTTATCATTCTTATTATCATTCTTATATCGCCATCTCTATGTTGCGTATTTATTGAATTAATGCCTTACGATTATTTGCATTACATGTTGACATCTTAATATCACTAAAAGCGATTATGAAACTGTTGTAAACTTTTGCTTTGTTCACATGTTCAAATTTCTCTAATGCAATTATGATGTTGAAATACAATTAAGTAGTTCGTTATCTAAACTATCCAGATAGTTTTGTCTAAAATTGACATCAATTTCAGATTTTGCTCTGTCATTTCATACACTTATCACGAGCAATTAAATTTGCAGAATTTATATCTTATACTATTTTTATATTAAGTTCTAATGACATAAATTCTCATAAAGAAATTAAGTTGAAAACGAAAAATGTTAAAGTATATATAATAACAAATATATATGTTTCTCCTTGATTGTGATTTAAAATGGACGAATCCAAAAGATCTAGTGAATGCAGAACTGGACTTCCTTGAAATTTCCTTGAAGGCCAGGAATTCGTGTTCAATCTCTAAATTATTATAGTGAATTCATTTGTGAAAAGAATACACATGATCAGAATACAAGGACCGAAATTAATTTCGCAAATTCAGCGAATTCAAGTTAAGGTTACGCTAGGTTTAAAACCCGAAGGATCCATTTTTTCTTTTATTGACAAAATCGATAATCTTCACTGGAGTGCCTCTGTAGACATGAGATAATTACCAAAAAATATTTTCTGACTAAAACCTATGTGTTGATAAGACTTCAGAGAAACGTATTAAAAAGCATTAGCAAAATGTCTTAAATTAAAATTTTTTTCATTAACTTAAGTTTTATTATAATCTATTTTTTCTTTTGATCCTATCTTAAGGAAATAAATAATTTCATCGATTTTTGAATTAAATTAGCTATTATTTTTTTATAATATCTTCAAATTATTTATTTATACAAAATTATTTAATAAATTTGTATTAAATTTGTAATAATTTTAAGAAGATAATTTCATCGATCTTCAAATTAAATTAAGCATTGCTTCTTTTACAATGTCTTTGAATTATTTATTCATATAGGATTATTTAAATTTGTAAATGGGACAGCAGTAATTTAATTTCCATGAACTCACTTTTTTATCTAACATTGATTTTCGGGGAAAAATCTTCTTTACACGGATCCGATCATATAACTCCAATATTGGAAATCAATCGGCCTTTGCTATAATTTGAAACGGACGACTCGGGTCATCATTCTCGACATGAGAATTAATTGCCAATCGTATCGCTAACGTCGGGAGATGATAAAGAAATGTTCCTCCTACTAAAATAATTCATCCTTTTCCTTTCCAAAGGCGATATACGCGGCAAACGACACGCGGCTACGTTACCACGATGCAACTGGCGAAGGTCATAGCCATCAGTGATCAATGACTGGCGTCCTTGCATCGCTATATTCACACTACCCACACTTACAAGTGTTCACACATATATGTCGTGTGTGCATATGCAGGTTTTGTGTTGACAGGCACAAAAATGTACAATCCACTTATCTTCACTGTAGCAATATCACAACCGTTGCCTCGCCGTTTACATTATTTCGCAATCGACTTATATGTATAAGTCCTGCTTTTATTATCGATACCAAGTAAAATCAAAATGGACGATGGTTAGCAATAATTGGACACCTAACAATCGCGGACTCGTTGGAACGGTGATTCTGTTATTCAGCACTGATTGCATTCAGCTATGAATCTTGCGCAGACATTTTGTTCATCTCTCATATTGTATTAATTGCACATTTCGCTTGTGATGTTTATCAGTCGTTACAATAATAGTTTTCGGAAGCTTTTAACTTTGATATTATCAATAACTGTTTAGCATAAACTACGAAGATCGTAAAATCACAGCGATGCAAATCATATCGTTGCATGATTTTCGCGCCGTCGTGAGGCCCTTATCAATAGAACGCAAAATGACTACATTATGCAAAAACTTGTTTGCTAATGTTGTAATGCAAAACTCATCTTCATCCTCCATTTTTTTCAATGTCGCGTATAATCAATAGCACAATATAATTTTTATACATTATTTTTCCTCAACAATGGAAAAATATTTCACTTTAATATATTGTAATAACATTTATATATAAAATAATATTAATTAAAGATATATAATGTTATTAATAAATTGAATTACACTGAATATTTTAATTTTATTTCAATGTCATTATAAAAAAATATACAATCACTTATTCATAATTATTTTCAATAAATACTTCGAGAAAAAAGTTTTTTATTTTCTTAAATGTCGAACAAAATTCTTCTTCCGCACCTTACATTACTTTGCAAAAGTCTTAAGTTCTATCGAACTGGCATCAAGTAAAATCTAACTACGCAATAAACGATTTAATGCACGCAAGCACGCGATAACATGATGTTTTTGTAGAGATGTTTCTTCCACAAATAATTCGTTACGAAACATATACGTTAACAAAAAAATTATGTTTTACGTTTAGAAACTGGGTAAGAAATTTTTAGAAATTTTTGAAAAGATAAAAATAATGACACTGAAAGTTTTTTTATTTTTTACTATAATTATTACTGCATTAATATTAGTAATATTGTAATAATTATATGTAAGGACTATCAAAATACATATACATGCGCGCGCACGCACGCACGCACACACACACACACACACACACACACACACACACACACACGCGCGCGCGCGCGCGCGCACACATATTTAGTGAAATGACTACGAATTCTAGTTATTTTATTATATAGTTATTTTATTACAATAAAAACGGTGCAGTTATTATAATTTAACTATAATCTATCATTCTTTTTGGGACGACCATATAGTATTGGACTATAAATTATAGTTAAATTACAGTAATTGCAATCATACGTTTTTATGATCTATAATTTGAAGTCATTTTCAGTTCCAATTATACATATTTGTTAATAGAATTATTCATGTATATATATTATTATTAATTATAATAACATGTAATTATAGTAAAAAATGCCAAAAACTTCTTTCAATCAGTATATTTATCTAAATCACACATGTCTACGAAAGCTTTGCATATGTTGTCGAATTCAAGAATAATAATTCTTTGAAGTTTGAAGAAAACAATTAAGTGCACAATTTTATATACGAAAATTTCATTTTTCAGAACACATTTTATTTTCGTAAATAAAATTTGGAAACTCTCTTAACTTTCTCTTAAGACTTGATGAGATCAACTTGTCTAGTTTCTTATTTAAGGGATAATTTTTTAATGTTTCAATTAATAACAATTAATGATAAGTGTTTAATAGAAACGGAAAGACATATCGTGTACCAGCAGATGAATGAAAGTGTTAAAAAAAAGATGTAAATAAAGATGCGCGCGAGAACTTATATGCTTCTCTGATATTTCATTTATGAATAGTGAAACACTGCTTAATTCGACAATAAACTCATTTCGAGCTATATATAATCGCCTATTTTAAATATAAACACTTGAGGATTACTACGTTTTTGCGTGCTACAAGGAAGAACAAAGAACATCATGCTTGAGAATCATCGCATCTTAAGAATAGGATTACTAATTTTTTCACTATATATAGTCAATTAATTCAACAATTAAGTTACGTTGAGTGATGCCACGTCATCAAAGAATTGATCGAAAAAAGTGTTTTAAAAGAAAACAAAAAAACGTCTCACATACCGATTAAATTATCGACTAAAGAACTTAAGCATCCTGCAGCTATAGGTCTTGAATAATTAAACTTTCCGTCGTCCGGCGTTTCTTCCACATCGGATAAGAATCAAGAGAATCGAAGAATCAGGCTTTCTCGCAGGACGCTGAGTCCGAGTTTCGCCCGAAACCGCCTAAATGCTATAAATGAGCGATGACGACGGAAGGGTGACCGACGGTGACTGGGAGTGGACCCTGATTAAGGGTTGTTGGGATAGCGATAGCGAGAGGAGTGCGGTAGGAAACGAGGAAGAGGCGGAGGAGGAGGAGGAGGAGGAGGAGGAGGAGGAGGAGGAGGAGGAGGAGGAGGAGGAGGAGGAGGAGGAGG
>Ga0157364_1002278_pt1 | contig 17681 bp, 8 predicted proteins | sample AttsexASBM2_FD_111476 | JGI IMG/M metagenome (GOLD analysis project Ga0157364, IMG submission 111476) | Fungus gardens microbial communities from leaf cutter ant in Ribeirão Preto, State of São Paulo, Brazil - Atta sexdens ASBM2 | ecosystem: Host-associated > Fungi > Mycelium > Unclassified ... | reverse complement strand
CTTGTCATGTGTATATAAAACAAAACTTAGGGAAATTTTCGATTTTCTAAAGCTTAAAGCTTTCCACAAAATCGTTTGAAAAATATTAAAATGTTTTTAAAATTTTTTGTTACTGAGTTATCACGGATTAAATAAAAAGGATTATTTTTATATTTATATAGCTTTTTAGAAAGATTATTTCTTCTGTTTACATTCAATTTTCTTATCATAAATAAGTCCGATTTATTATAGTTTCTTAGTTCAAACAAAATACTTATATTTTTGTTTTTTGAAATATGTACTGTAACGTTTCACTATTATAAAAATTAGTAATTATATGATGTATCTTTGACATTCTTAGGTTCTTCTAGTTAAGAATTAAAGCTTCTTAGATCATCAGTTTTGGTCTGGAGTTTCAGTACGAAAGCTTAATAAATATATTTTTCGGAAGTTCGTGCAATATATCAACTTTACAGTCACTATGGACATTATTGTCCTTATACATCACCCGTAATTATGTTGTTAAACTTTGCGCTATCGTGTCCATAGCATGCCTTGTATCACTAACGCGCTTATCGAAAGTTCGGTCACTAACTATGAGGTTCGTTAACGAAATTTATCCAGTCTTGCGATGAATTGACAACAGAACTCGCGACTTCTCCGATGGGAAATTGTAAAATCTAATGTAAAATTGCAAATCACAATTACGACATAAACGTCTATCATGCGATATTTACGGAGGACAAATGTTCACGAGCACGTTGGAATCGAATTGGAAAAACAAACTACATAATTTTTCACTTGAATATGATATAACCAACACGAGTATTTTATGAAATCTTTTTATGCTATGTAACATGATTAAAGCATTAGAAAGCGAATGATTAAAGTGTTGAGAAAGTTGCAGTTCCACTTATTACGCTAGCGACGCAAATAATTTTGGCTTTGTGAGCAAAGTGAGTAATTTATTGAAAAACACCGTTGATAAGGCGATATTGTATGATTAAATAACGAGCGAGGTCTTTGCCTAAAGCTCCACCAATTTATTCGTTCAACTTTCTAGTTTGACAACATATTTGACTGACAAAATGTTTTAGGAGTTACAAGTACAGACCAAGTAATGTTTGTATGTAATGTTCGTCGAACAATCTAAATAAACAGATTGAAGCTTTGACATTTCCTTTGTTTAGTTGACAATTATTAGTGTATTTGAAGCGAGAAATAAAATTTTCAAAAAAAAGGCAAACCGTTCTTTTGTCCAATTAAGAGAAGAAATGAGAATCTATTGTAGAATATATATATATATATATATATATTAGATTTATATATATAATTTTATACTAAATTTTTACAATTTTTTTTTAATAACAGCTTTCTCTCTAATTTTAAATCACACATTATAAAAAAATATGTAAAATTACATAAAAATTGTATTGTATAATATATAAAAATTACACATTTTCTAGTGGAAATGTATAAAATTGTGCGTGTTTATAAAAATAGTATTTTTAGCTATAATTGTATGATAATATAATACATCTTTATATTAAACGGAAAACAATAACAATAGTGCATTTTATAATTTCTATGTAAATTTTTATATAATATAATAATAACATATCGCACACATATTTGCTTTATGTTTGTACATATCAGTAATAAAAATTAAGAAAAATTATATTCATTGACGAATTAATACGTACATATTTCTATAAACATAATTTTAATTGTGCTAACTTACTTCTGCAAATTGTTTAATTACTATAAAAAATAATTTATTTATAAAAATAAATTTTAACTTTATTTATGTGTGTGATTGTACAACACCTTTAATACCGAGTTCCAAAATTACTGATTATATAATTGTTGTAATGTCATATGTAATTTTTTTATAGTGCAAAGAGTATTGTCTTTTTGGTAAACGGAAATAACGAATTAAATTTTCAATATATTGTTTAATTTTATTATCATAAGTAAATTCGATTTGTTATAGTCTATCAGTTTGCGAATAAAATATCTATGTTTACGCGAGGAAGAGACAATACGCGCTGTAGAGAACGTTTATCGATTTCCCTACGTGTACCATCATACGCATTTGTATTCGATTCATGCGCTCATTGCGGTATCGTCTACACATACACGCCCGACCGAAACATTTTATCGAATTCGTTAGCATTAAAAGTATCGAGACAAACGTAAAAACTGAATATCTCGTTAATTCTATAGTTAAGGCCAGAATCACAATCAACTAACAGGACGCCGCATGAATCTCGTCCATTTTACAGAAGTAAAATTATATTCTGATATTATGATCAGATATTGAAATTATTTTGACCAAATTCGAATAATAGAATTGTATTATATTTTGAGCATTTTATTCTATACTACTTTTACATTCACTTCGTAATACACCCCGTATATACATTCGAAATCCCTCGATACACACACACACACACACACACACACACACACACACACACACATACGCATAGTGTGTGTTCTTCGTGGGATACATACACATATTCCAGCTGCTCGCGCGAGACGTGGGAAGCCGTATGTGCATTGAACATTGATTTTAAGCGTATATCGGTGCACGAACGCGGCAGTAAAAATGTGCGGGGATTTGCACGAAGGCGCCGTCTTACTTTTAATGGGAAAAATCGTAGAAGGTACGAAGACGGCGAGCAACGGGCTAGAAGACGGATGTGGGAAAGATTTCATGACTATCGAGACTCGATGGACCGACCGATGGAGCTTACTGCCTTGTGCGGACATTGGCGTAGCACGGGTTTCTGTATTTTTCTTCGTGGTCCATTTCGCACGTGTTCCGTTTTACACGAGCGAATAGTGGACTACATTTTTATCTCTTTCACCAGTAAAGTGATTCTTTAACGTCAACGATACCTCGAAGGCACGTGTCAGTTCGTTGCAACGTTTTAAACGTGTTGTAGAAATAATTTTCTTTTTTTCCACGCAATTTTAATTTTTGTGATTGTTCATAACGAAATAATAGAAATAAACGGTTTTAATATTATCACTCTTTTTTTCAATTTCATAACGTTTTCATAAAAAAAAAAAAAATATTTGTTTACATAACAATTTATTATCGTCTCATATTGATAGAAATTATTAATTTGTACAAGAGAACGATGCGTGAAATATTTATTAACGGGTAAAAAAAACCATAGAAAATGGACGTATACTGTGCTGGTTTATCTCTTCTGGCGCATCTATCGGGGAAACGTTCAAACCCCCGCGAAGCGTAATTTAGTTAAAGGGTGTAAGCGCATAACTTTCGTAAAACACACCAACTGTATTATTCAAGGCAGCGATAACACGTGGTGGCTAACAAACGACCGTCCGTACCTTCCTGGCAATTTAAGGGGTCAAAAAAATACACTGAACCCTATGTTCATACGCTATTTCCAAGGGTACGCTACCCGTTTCGGATATTTGCGTTTGCAACATTTATAACGTAGTGGAATTTGGAATTTTGCAAAAGCTCCCCATGAACTTGTGCAGGATGGTGTACACGTTGCACCATCAATTATTCATAAATCAATTACGTAAGAGCTATAATTAACTTATAAAGTCATTTAAAAAATTTCTAAAAATACGAAAGAGCAAACCTTTTAAAAATGTACAAATTAAAAGCATTGATAAAAAAAAAATAAAATTACAGAGAACATAAGAACAATAAGTAATATGATAAACATAAAAATAAAAAAATAATAAAGTGACAAAAAGAAAAAAAAAACAAAGAAATGAAGGCATAAAAATTAAATTAAATCAAATTTATAAAGATAAACAAGAAAATAGAGATATAAGCAATGGAAGAGAAAGAGAGAGAAGGGGGGAAGGAAGAGAAGTTTTATCTAAGAGAATGTTATTTTCCGTTTATAAATTCTTTGTCGAAAAATGAATAAAAAGGATTTTTTTTCTGTGTACTTTCTTAAATATTATAATATGAAAGGAATGAGATCTCTTCTTAAATCTATGATTTCGGCGCGCACAACGCTTTTCCCATCAACTGTTCTATTTTACATTTGTGCAATTGAATTGCACAGTTGAGATAACATAGTCCCGTCGCACGAGTGCCGAGTACTCTCGCTTAATTTTATGTCGCACGTAGCACCGAAACGACATCCCGCGCATTCTTTGGTTATTTAAGAGGCTAAAGAACATATCTCACCGCGGCTCTTCACATGCGCATACATCACGCTCTTCTCCAAAATTATTTTACGCTCGTATCTCGTAGATACTTCCTATTGTGATCACATTATCTTCGAATTACTCCTACCATCGCGCATTGCCGTCTCTCGACTAACTCAATTTTCGGATCGGCACGATATATCATCTCAATTTAATTATTTATCGATACATAGTCCTACGGGATTATCGGGTACCTAATTATTAAAGTTACTATCCGAATTAATGTCGCTTTGCGCAAGTCACAAATTTATTTATCTACAATAATCATAAATTAAAAAAATCAGATATCTTATATATCTGTTTCAAATTCAAATTTTTCCTTTCAAATTTCTTTATTTCCAACATTTACTTGCTATATTAAGTATCACATTCATATTATTTAGGATTCTCAAGTTAATGAATATTTCCCAAGTTAATCCTCTTCTCTTTATTATTTAAAGAGTTAAAGTTCACGTCGCGTCGTGTTCAACACGACGTGATATATTATCAGATACATATACTATTGCGTAGATATGGTGCTTGAAAGTTATTTTGCGGAAAGGCTCTATTTCTCGCTCTTATATATACATATACTATTTCTCTGAATATGAGTTTGGCTCGCGAGCGCAATGGGGAATCACATGGACGAAAGATGAGAGTGAGAAAGAGAGATAAAGAAAGACAGAACAAGATAGATGGGATAGAAAGAGGGGCAGAAGTATACCATGTCTCCAAAATTTTCATTATATCTTAATAAAATTTCTAATTCGTGAATATTGAGAAATATTTATGCAATTAGCGCACTATTGGACCAGCGTCTATTTCCTCGAGCCCTTCTATTTCCCTTTATTATACTTTCAGTTAGGGAATCGTGATATTAAAATTTTTTTTCATTACATATTGTGGATTTATGGATTCTCATTTATGGATTCTTCTCAAGATTGTAATTTAGAATTTGACTTTTATTCAAGTGTGATACAATCATTATATTAATTATGGAAAAAGATTTTAAGGAACTAAAATTTGAAAATCAAATGTTTATGAAAAAGGATGTAGAATACAATATAAACGGGATTAATTTTAACTATTTATTATAATACGATATATGAATTTACGAATAGTTAGTTACAAAATAAGATAGTAAACATAATGTTGAAATTTAAGTTTATGAAAGGTATTTTGCGGACACCTTGTATACGAGATGAAAGATATAGAGAGAGAAGTACAACTGTCCATGATAGTTGCATGTTGAAGAAAGTACACGGATGGACCGACGACGTAATATTGGGAGTCCAAATGGTAATCGATATCGTATACTATATATCTCCACCGATGTATATTCAACCATCCTCTACGATTTTCCGAAAGGAACCCCTTAATAAAACTACTTATGAGCCCCCAAAACCCGTCTCTCGGCTTTATCTGTTGAACCCTCTTTCTCTACACCTTCTCATCCCTTTCATTCCTATATTACGGCACTCTAAGAGACTTCTGGCGATGAAAATACGTGAAATACGCTATCATGTCGCGCGACTCTATTTATTAACTCTGCCTTGCGCACCATTTCTTCCTTAAAGACTGTAACTTAATTGCCAATCGAATGGACGATACGTATTCTTAAATAATTACTTTATAATAGTTTCGAGCCATTTCTAAAGATAAAAGATTGAATTCGCGCTGAAAGGAGCGTGTGAATGATAATGGCATTTCGAAAGAAAAATATTTAAAGATCTAAAAGCTTGCAGTTAAAAAAAGAACATTATAAAGTGTCTGTATATTATAGTTTTAAAAAATAATTTGAAGAAATAAAATTGTATTTTTGTAGATTTTTGTTATTCAAATGCTTAATGAAAAAGCTACAAGTGTGTGAATAAAAGCCTCGTGAAAGAAGCTTTTCCAAATACGTAGAATACATTATTTATTTGAAGTAATACAGGAGTATGTCCTTTATTCTTCTCGCGTACGTCATAAGTGTCTCATGAGTAGCATATAAAGATGATTTTCTAAAAATACGACACCTACAATTTTTTTCGTGTCAAGCTTGATCACTGTAACCTACTTTGAGGAGCACTTTATGTTTTAAAATTCGTGACCGACTTAAAACAGATAGTCAAAAAGTTTCAGTCAATAACGTGACATTTAAGCGACTTATTTAAGTGCTCCATGTGCCAGAAATTTCGAATTCCAACTAATGCGAGCAGACGCGACACGATCTCAATCCCAAGATATTTCTGACCATATTTCGCGGATCGATCATATCGATACGACCTACATAACATACACAAACAGTCTCGACACAGTAATCTTCTTAAAATGCAAACATCTGTAGTCACACGTATATATATATATATATATATATATACACGTATTATTAAACATTATTCATGGATCATAGCAAAAGTGTATTTGTACATCCCTGCAAATTCCTATTAATATATCTCAGTCCTCTCTACGTCAGTATTTCAACCTTAGATGGCATTAAATAAAATATATGCTTTCCGAGCAACGAATTTTCTATAAATTTATAAATTTATTTTTACAACTTTATGCCGATTCTATTATGTGCGTTATTGTTTCTACGCACTTCTCTGGAAGTAATCGCGCGACAGGGTATATGAAAGTTGCTTGGAAAAAAAGGTGAAAAGGAACATGAGGGGAAAGTGCTAAAACACGAGGTGGAAAAGACGACAGACAGGGAAGAGGCGAAGGGGCTTTCAGCGTACAGATGCATGAAGTTGTAACGGCGATTTGCACACATGCATACGCATTTTTCGTGGAATACTATTAATTTCGTATTCATTCCTTCTTTTCGCGTCTCACGCTCTTCACGATCGTCCCAAGCTCGTTAACGTTCGTCGGTGGAAAATTTTCATGGTTTCACCAGAACGCCGTTATTATGATGCGGCGTATGTAAATACGATCGCGGGGAAGCGGTGTAAAAATGAGAGAGGACGACACGAAGGTGAATATCCGGCCGGCGCGAACGAAGGGTGAGAAATCCTCTGACGTCGTCTTCAGCCGGAGGAGCTGAGGGAGGAAATAGATGACCCGGTCGACCGGGGGTCGGTATCTCGACTGTATCGAAGCGAAACGACACCGGCGTGAGAAGGGCGAAAACGATGTAAATTTAGCGTCGAACTTTTTAGCTTTTTTCTGGATTTTAAATATCGGAAATAAGAAACGAGACGAGAATGTTAAGGCAAAAAAAAAATACTATCTCAATTATCATTTATATTATATAAACGTAACAATTGACACAAATGAGTGAAGAGGATCATATTCGATCAAGGTAGGTGCCTAATAATATTTTTGTGTGAAATTTTACAATTTCCAATTCAAGCAAACTGCGCAAATTCACATAAAAATTTTATTATCAAGATTTACCTTAGTTAATATTCTCTTCGCTCTTTTATATTGGTCATATTTCGGTCATTTTTACTTAATAATTTAATTGAATATCGATAACGCAGTGTAGAATCGAAGTTGGATCGAATATAAATCAATTCATTTTAAAACTGATTCGGAGCTATAATACGTTTGTGAAGCACAAGCTTAAATGTATTTCTCTCGCGCCCGATTGTTCCAGTTGCGTCGATTTCCTCGTAGATTATTCGTTGGCGCACGACGCAAATGTAATTCACAATCGCATTCGCATCTCAAAATTGACCGCTTCTCGCAGCTGCGCAGCTGCCGGGACATCTATTAAAGGACTTCGACTGGAGAGCAGAGCAAGGCGCGCGCCGCAAGACACTATATGGTAATTAGCTGCGGAAACTTGCCGGGCGAATTGTACCATGGCCGCGCGCGGCAAACTATGCTCGCATGCCCCTTGGGTACCAAATACCACCATCACGGGGGTGGGACGCGGGTGGCGGTTTGGGTTGGGTTAGACGGTGGCGACATTACTAAAATGTCAGAGAATGTCACCCATCTCATAATCTATGCCCCACGATCCCGGCGCTACCCTCGATCCTCCCTTTCTCTCCATCTCTCTTCGTCCTCGCTCTATTCCTCTTGCGCACCAGTCGAGCTTTCAGTAGTCTCCTCCGCCCTCACTTCACCACCCCAGTACTCGCTTCTGCTAGGTTAACCTGCAACCCTCCGGGTGCAGTGTCGCCGCCGCATTCTCGCGAGAAATTAATTTGGCCCTATTAAAATGATCACTTCTGGATTTAAGTTACGATCCGCGCCATTCTCCCTCCTCCTCCTGTCTTCTAGCCGTCCTAAATTTTGGACGGCAAGGTCTCGCACCACCTCTTTGGGTATCCCCCATCGTGTAGAAAAGTACGCATGAGATTTGACGTTGGTAGTGGCTGGCACAAGTTACGAGGTCGAACTTCAAGCCGAGCTTTTCTTCAAGCCACGGAGAAAGTAGGTCCGCTCTTTTAAGTTTTTTTTTTAACGTTTTTCTATTTTTTGCGGTTAAAATAAAGCAAGTACATGTACAGGAATCAGGAACAGAAACAGAGAAAAAAAACGAGCGTAAAAAACTTTGTAGCAAGAAAGGATGTAACATGAATTAAAAAGATATGCGAGGTAGGAACCGTATAGTTACAGCAATTTTATAATAAAAATAAAGCTTCTAGTCTTTAAACTCAATAGCGGTTCATGTGCATAACGTAAACAATTTTGTGAAATTGTTGAAATGGCCGTGACGGAATTTTTCCGCGATTATGAATTGTTATATATGATTGAATTTGACACAACATACAGAAATTTTTATATAAGTTCAAATAACGATTATACTCAATTATTGTACAAATCAAATTCTTCAAAACCGATTTCTCGTTTTGTAATCTTTTGTATCTCTATATCAATTTTATCTCAATTAATAGCTAAGAGATATTCGCACGATACAGAAATACGTCCTTAGATAAAACTATTAACCTTTTGCACGCGAAACATCTCTGAGAGAGAGTTAACCATAGAATTCTCGTGCGGATTACAAATTGTGCGGACATAAAACGGGCTCAAATCATTTTTTTTTTCGCACATTGTGGAACAGACGGGTGTTCGTTTGAGCGACAGCGATGCATGTCGACGCGAGAAACTCATCCGGCGCGTTATCGCGTTATTGCGCGAATGCGGGACGCGCAAAAAAAAGTGTGTAATTAATTTGAGTTCCGTCTGGGCAAACTCCAATCAAAGTGTACAAATATTAGAAAGCGTATCGCCCGCAAGCCCGACTCTCTCTCTCTCCCAGCCAATTACCACCCCCGACGCGATCGCACGCGCGGATAACGAAAATTTCTGTCGTTTGGATATCATCGCGTGACACCTGAAGTTTTTCCTCGATTGCCACGAAAACTGACCGATGGTTTACCCTCTTACATTTCCTGATCTCCTTTGTTCTCCTTTTCTCTTGGAGGAAGCATACGCGTGTTTGCGTCATCGCGCGTTAAGCCCACTAAAGGAGTAACACAAAGTGCATTTAAAGCTGCTGGAAATGCAGCTTGCCGCAAGGTTAATGGGTTAGCTCGTTGTGCAAAATTGAAATTTACGTTAGATCATGATGGAGCGTTGGAAAAGTTTTTTTCGGTAGGTTAAAACTAATTACGCGCGAGCGCGTGGAAATTATTTTTACAATTATGCATCTTGTTTTGTATTTAATTAATCTTATTTTATTTTTTATAACTTTGCAATTTTAGACAATAATGTTAAATTATAAGACAAAATTATAAGTACGACGAAATAATATTTTATAAAAATCTTTGATATAATATTTAAATGAACTCGACTCCATTTGACAAAGATTACTCTTTTATAAATTATTAGTTAATGTTAACTCATTATATTGTTACACTCGAAGTTAATAAGCAATTTATTAGGTATATTAATTCGCTGAAAAATCTACAGAGCATTTTATAAGCTTCGATTAATTAATAAAAAAAGGGATTGATAACTCGTAGGCAAAGTGTTAAACTCAGTCGCCAATCTCTCGAGGAATTTACCGCGGCCGATCGAATTAATTAAAATTCACTGTGGCGGGTGGCGCTGCACCACACTGATCCTCTTTGGAAGAGATATTTCGACGGTAATGATTGCTAATTACAGCATCGACTTGCCGCTTATTAACTCGGTGCCGCGCTTTAATTAACCGCGCGTGCCCTCCTTCGAGCCCTACCGATCGTGGAAATGATCTACCCTCGAAAGAGACATCACGTGCCAACTGTGTCTGATCGATCGTATAGTATTGGTTCGCCACGTTGATAAGACGCGTGACGAGACGTTTTCTAAACGAGAAACACGCCTGTCTCCGAGGAGATAAAACCGGACTTCTGGCCGGATACACGGAGATACGGAGAGAAAAAAATATTACTATTTTTAAAGACGTATTGAGATATAGATTTTTCCAGCACGGTACAAATATAATCTAAATAAAAAGTTTCTACATTAATCTTATTAGAATATATTCCGCAAATTATACGGAATCTAATTTTCCCTTTAACAAAAATTTAATTAATTTTTATCACGTCACAGATCTACTGATCCAGATTTAATGATTTTAACTAACTAACTAACTAACTAACTAACGTCTAACGAGACTAACATACGTCTCTTCGAATTGAATTTCTATACATTGAGAGAAAAGTTTTTGGTATTTGTGATTATAATTCTTTAATAATCATAATGATGATACCATAATTATGATAATTACTGTTAGTAACAATATAATTATATTTATAGTTCTTTAAAAAATATATATAATTAGCAATAAAAATAAATGCAGTTATTACTATAAAAATAGTTGCATTTACCATATTTATTTGAATTTATAATAATTCTTTGGACTATACCAAATATGGTTATATTAATGATCACACACAAATACCAAAAACTTTTTTCTTAGTGTATATCGGATAAGAAAATAAAATACAAGCAATTTTACTTCGACAAAATTTGATTTTTAAACGGAGAAATCATTTTAAAACTTAGGAAGAGAGTTTGAAATATCCTCTATCTCTAGATACGTCCTTCAAATTGTATTCGTTACACTTCCAAGATACCGATATAATTATAACTTTAGCTCGATATACTATCAAGGGGATAAAGAGACAATGTAAGGCGAAGAGCGACATCATGAACGGAACAGTTATCGTCTTCGCACGGTGGCTCTAATATCGTAGTTTCGAGCTAGCCTGGAAAGGTAAGCCCTTAAGAAACTAGGACCCTTCTTCATACATCATCAGAAATGATGGAGCATGTAACACGTGACATAGTCTAAAGTGATGTGATATGATACGAGACACTAAGTATAGAGAGATAGATAGATAGATAGATACTTAGATAGATAGATAGATAGATAGATGGAGAGAGAGAAAAAGAGTCATCGTTCATTATTCGCAAAATACAAAAGTAATATGCTGGAGCTATTATCTTCTTTCCCACATTGTTGATTTCGAAACAGCTATTCGGCGAAATGATGCAGCGCGACATACGAATGTTTCTCAAAATTCCATTATTTATTTTTCCGACAGTGTCGAAGTCGCCGTAGAAAAATAAAGAAAATAAGATTTAAACGTAAAACAATCCATCTGCTAATATTTTTGTTCGAACGTTCAGATAAAAAACAAACGCGTATGTAAACATTAAATATTAAAAAAAATCGTAAGAATATTATATTACACTTTTTTATTACTATTGTGGTACTATAAAAATATTTTGAAGTGTAAACATATGTACTAATATTTTTGCAATTTTTCTGAGAAATTTATTTTTTCGTTTGTCTACTTTTTGTTATGATAGTCAATTAGAAACACTCTGCCTCCGAAAAAATTTCCAATTAAAAATCGTAACAACGCGCCTTCCCTCACGTAGAATGTATCATTTTGTCTGCCGGGTAACGGCGTTTCGTTTATACTATTGACCATTCGCCTTTTTCGGGGCTATGGTATGGCATAGCAACGATCGATTCTCATCACCATCTGCTCGCAGCTACGCTGTTTTAAAATATTGGTTAACAAACTACTGTCACTGATTGTATCCTCTTGAATAACATGATAATTCGATTTCTTGTGGGATCGAAATCACAATTTTTGTGCTGTCTAAATCAAAGAAAAATAGCTAGTCAAAATTCGCAATTGTGATATCATTTGTTTACACATTTCTAATACTGCATTTTTATAAATGTAGTATTTACACTGAAAAAAAAAAATCAACAACATTATTTTAATTCAAAATAATTTTGTTAATTTAATAACACCATTAATGAAACAAATACACTTATGCTCTTGTTTTAATAAAATTTTATGTATTTCATTAATACTTGTTAAATCAACAAGATTATTTTCAAATAAAATAATGCTGTTGAAACAACATTTTTTTCAATGTAGTTATATATATATATCAATCAATGTGATAATAATAGATTATATAATAATAGATAGTTATAATGTATAAGTTATTAAAATATAACTTGGATGATCAAGCGTTTAATTATTGTACACTGTTATAAATTTACTCTGTTCTATTTTTTTGCACGTTTTAAAACTTATGATTTTTATTAGAATGGAAAGCGAAAAGATGACGGGCGAGATAATTATATGCGCGCGAACGCAGTCTCGGTACATCAATGCAAATTACGGCCATCATCATCACCGCTGCGACGCTTCTTCTCGCACTCATTGAGAACGGCTCTTAATTTCTTCCTTTGTCCCCTCGTCATTCGTGCACAATGGCGGAAAGTTCGAGAAACGCTGTCGTAGACAATGCGACGAAGGATTCATATTTTCTGATGCACATTGCGTCAACGAGAAGAAAAGAGCGAGAGGATAAGAATCGTCTTCGTGGGAGGAGGAAAACTAAGAGAAAAAGAGACAGAGAGAAGGAGAAAGAAGAGGATAAGGAAACTGAGGCGCGCGAGCAGAGATAAAGGAGAAGGGAAAAAGAAGGAAAGGGGATTGAATGCAGGGAGGAAAAAGAGGCTCGGCCGAAAGTCGCTTCGGCTGGCAAAACTTCGGAATATGGAGACGCCGGAACCGATATCGAGGAATCGCGCGGCCGATATAGGGGAAGAGAAGTCGGGGGTGTATGCAAATATTTTTCCAACCCCCACAGAAAACCGGGATCTCCCTTTTCCCGCCTCGTCTTTCGCGCGTCTCTCTCATCGGTCCGTATAGCCGTCCCCTATTTTTTTCCTTCTTGTCGCTTTTTTTTGTTTTCTATCGCTTTTCACGCCGTTTTTTCTTCTCTTCTTTCGTTCTTTCTCTTGCTACGAATATAAAAAATGAAGGCAAGAATCGATAATCGTCATGTTCCTTTTATATCAGATTCTCGTCTTATTCGCGCATATTTTGCTTCTCTGTCGCGTTACCAAGTTCTCGGGAAAGAAGCCCGATGATTTTCATCGCGAACATATACTGTGCATTGTGGATCTTGAATATTAGGTGAAGATGAGCAGTGATGCTGGAATATCTGCACGAAAAGAATGTGTTTTATCTGAAATATTTAAAAATTTAACTAGTTGCAGATCTGAAAATAATTTTGGATCAATTTAATTATGTAGAATGAATTGGTTGCTAGAATGTCAAAACTTTTTTCAGCATTACTCATCATGATTCCTACGCAATTATTTTGATAGTGAAAATTATTTTCAAATCTGTATCTCTAAATTTTCACATTCTTTCCGTATATTTTTTACATTCGAGATAATGAATCGAATTTATAATGCATGATATAAAATTTAAACAGTTATTAGAAATATGATAACAGTATTTTAAGACTTAAAAGAAATTAAGAAAGAAAATATATTAATTATTAATATAAATGTTTGTCTTAAAAAGTGTTTATAAAATCTTAATATTACTACACTGAAAGAAAAGTGTAACTCAATTTTAATAGATATTTATTCGAATAGTACCAATTGAATATTTACTAAATGTAAATATATATTTATTTGATACAAAAATTATTAATTTGATTTACCTATTATATTTTACTTAACAAATATTTATTTTCCGTAAATAAATGTACTATTCAAACAATTATTTATTAAAATTTAATACATTTTTCTTTCAGTGTACATTATTTTATATGCTTAAAATTTCAAAATTATTGGTCCTCTTCTGGTCTGATAATAAAGAAGTTAATATTTACTTTCATCGGAATGCAAAATAAAAACTGATCTTTACAGATGACATTCAAGAGTCGGTAAAAGGAAGAAAGCGTTCAAAACGGCAAACGAGGGCAACATGACACGACATTGGAGCCAGTGGCGGATGTGAAGAAACCCCGGAAATCCCCGGAGTGTCGACTTCAGAAAAATAGTTGTTTTATGAACGCTACGAAGTGGCAGAAGTCGTCGACGCAGCACAATGGGAAAAAGAAAGGAAGAGAGAAGAAGTACTCGAAGAAGTGGAAGTATGGTAGTTATCCTGTTGCGTTGGCTAACGCGATCGCACTTGCAGCAGCTGTGGGGCACCTCGGAGATTTCGCCGATGTGTTCCAAACACGTTCGCGGGATCAGGTACAATAGCCGGTGGCCGTTAAGGAAAGATCTTGGACGAGAGCTGCGTTATTCGCGGTAATCGACGATGCGTACGTGCACGCGTTTATAAAATAGCCAAGATTTTGCACTCCAGCTTTGTTCGACCCTTTTAAAGGGCTCGGAAAAAGACTTTCGAATGGTTGAGAATACGTGCTGGAATGGAGAGATCTGTCGTAATGTATGTAAAGGTTGTATATATGGAACGTGATCAGTCACACACCGAGGAAGTCAGAGTCGATCTTTTCTCAAGAAAGATTTGATTGATCGATATCTTTTTTTCTAAACTTTTTCATTTTTAACGGTAAATATCTCTAAAACTTCTGTTCAAAAATGGATTCTGTCAAAGAAATATGCGGACGTGGAGATTAAATAAATGATAGGATTTCTTATCTTTAAGAAAATTTAATTTCCTGAAATTTCCTCAATTTCTGTCTGCTCTCTAAAACTAAATGCAGTAAAATGAAATAATCATTAATGTACATTAGAGTAATTCTTCAAATTTTCCGTGAATTTTTTCAGTGAATGTGAATAGTCATAAAATTAAAACGTTGCAATTGTGATTTCTCGAGCACTCACTTCTCTTTTTTAAATCGGAAAAATGAAAAGAATAAGAAAAATTAAATGTTCAAAACGTTGAAGTCGTAACATTTCAATTTGCAACTTCATCTTGAACTTTTAAAATTCTTCTGTAATGATCCTTACTTAAAGGGAAGTGAGACTTTGTGATCGGCGATATTGTCCCGAGGAATGATAGATGAAGACACGCGATACGTTTGGACAATTTAACAGATGATATCACTGTTATTGGAACAGACTGGAACGTTGTAATTTGATAAAACGCAAATTACAGAAAAGATTAAATTATTAACATTGAGTAACTTATATGTGTACAATTTTAATTATGTATTAAATAATATTTTTTTAAATAAAAATCAATATTCATACAAATTTTATAACACCAAGTCTTCGATCGTATAGGCTAATAAGGCCTTTATTTCTTTATTCACAAGTCGATATCAGACGATTTTCTACTTATTTTTAAATTATTATATAATATTACGTAATAATTATAATTCAATCAAAGTGTCTGAAGATAGAGTTCGCATGCAGACAGTTATTTTACATAAATGTCTAGACATTAGAAATTCAGAAATTCTTTTACACACTTTTCTAATTTTGGTGGAGAATTAACCCTTCCGAAGATCCACTGAGCCTTTCATCCATTCTGACCAAATTAACGTGGATTTAATGTTGGTGAGTGGAATAAGAGAAAATAGGAGATTTCGATTGTCGGTACCTCGCTCGGCTATTGTTTGTCAGCGGGGGATGGCGAAGACGAGAGGCTGGAAAAAGGCGGAACGCACAAAAAGAAAAAGAGGGATCCAAAAGAATGAATTCATTGAGTATAAATGGTATATTTCTGCACAAGAGTGTTCAATGTTTTCAATCAAATGCAACAATAGAACATCTATAATATTTTGACGTCTTATTATAATAGCTTATTTATTTTTCAATAGTTATTTTCACAATAGCTTATTATTTATCCAAGATATTGCTGAGTTAAGAAATTATATTCATTTAAAAAATGCAAAATTTCCCTGTTTGCGTGTTTTTGCAGTTCACGCTTAGCTGGCGATTTTTAATCGAAACATAATGAACTCTCGTAAGAGAAGTAGTGAGCGTAATGCGAAAAGTACAGTTACTAAACGTTTAAACGTTAAACGCCCACATCGTGGGCGTGATAATCTGCTTACTTGAACTTTTAATTAAACTCATTTAATTTTCACGTTGACCTCCTGACCAGCGTTTTATTAATTAACGAACTTCTTCCGCAAGTATACGCAAAATAATTCCATTTAATGATATTGAGTTCCTTAAACAACATCTTCGTATCGACATTCGTCGATCGAATAAAGCTGAACGGCTAAAAGTATCCGGCAGGAGCTTTTCGGAAGTGGCAGAATTTCGGTTAAGAGCTCACGGGATGTGCAATTCCAGCACATCCCGTTGCTGAGATATAATGGAAGGACCGCGCCGTGTCGTCTATCGCTATAGAGATGAAGTTTGTCTTCGTAAGAAAGAATAGTCGAGGGCACGAGGAACAGAAAAGGATCGCAAAGTAACAGGATTTTCGGATTAGGGTAACACGGCCCTGGTAATTGTTCCCTTGTCTCGGTTCAATCCCGAGAAGAGGTCCGGAAAAAGAGCGCTTTGAAGCGCTTGCCTCTCCGCGGCCGAATAAAATCGCTGCTGTGCCTATTCTCGCCCTGTTCAATTAACCCTTTGATATATCTCGGCCGAATTACGACAATCCAACCGCTACCCTTATCGAGGACAAATAGCCAGTTTTCTATTTTGAATGGAAGAAAGCAACGTTTCTTCCCTTTCTCTCTTTTATCTTTTAATTTTTATAATATTAGTCTTCTGTTCGATATTAGTGACGCTAGTCTAACGCTATAAAAGAAGATTCTAAACGATTCTGAGATCAAAAGAAGAAAAAATGTTAAGTGAAGTGAATATTAACTCTGTTGTAATCTATTTAGATTAATTTGACCTAAAATGTAATTTATTTCTTTACTAAAATTTTTTTCTTTAATTATTTGATGATTTCATCTATTAATATAAGATCGTTCTTCTGTGAAATTTTTTTAAAGGTTTTAATCGTATTGATTCAAATGATATGATCGCGTAGTAAATTTGAATAGATCAATAGGGCTAATTTACAGAAATTCTGAAAAGATATTACTATTTTTTTAATAATATATTTCTTAATTTAATTTTTATATAATTGCTATGATATATTCACAGATACGAAAAAAAATGATTCAGAAATAAAAACTGTAATCGATAAAAAACTAATTAGTGTAATTGATATATCATTACTCTCGAAATTATTGTGACATTTATCACTGTGTGATAATCGAGTCTTAAAAGAAAAAGAAAACGAACAATCGGAGATATTATGTCTTAAGTGAAGGGGTTTGATATAAACAGCAATTGTCATAATCCGTCGAGGGAAAGTTCT
>Ga0157364_1002277_pt1 | contig 17684 bp, 11 predicted proteins | sample AttsexASBM2_FD_111476 | JGI IMG/M metagenome (GOLD analysis project Ga0157364, IMG submission 111476) | Fungus gardens microbial communities from leaf cutter ant in Ribeirão Preto, State of São Paulo, Brazil - Atta sexdens ASBM2 | ecosystem: Host-associated > Fungi > Mycelium > Unclassified ... | reverse complement strand
GTATGACTCATTTAGTGATTCTTATAGTACTTACTTAAAATTTTATTCTTTTAAAGAGAAGTGGTAAATGTTATAAGTTTAGTTTCCTCATATCCAATCACAATAACTAAGCTCATTTGATGTATTTCTGCACGAAATGAACAAATGTTGCAAAAAAAATTTTACTCTGCGAAACAAATGGTTGTGTTTAAAATATATTTTTATAAAAGTTTTATTAATATATAGTCAAAAAGTGTAACTTAAAATACATTAATCTTTATTTTAATAATCTTAGTTTCCCGATCTCGGAGCTAGTTGAATCAGATGGAATGCATTAGAAAAATACATTTTTTTCATATTATCAATTTCCTCTTATTATATTAAAATATTATTAGATAATCAAATGTACGTAGTAACTGATGTAGAATTCATTTTTTCGATAAGTCTCTTAATTTCGTCTGTAAAAATTCGAAATTGAAAAATGAGCTCCGGCCTCTCTTATATATAAATCATTAAAAAAATTTTTTACATTATAGAAAATCTATGTATTTGTAGTCATTGCTTCATAGATAATAGACGCGATAGCTCAAAAGATATGCCAAATGGTAATCGAATTGATATTTTATCATTCTTTATCTCCAGTATCTTATTTTCTACCTTCTTTAAACAGAGTCAAAAGACTCACTGCTCAATAGTCCCTCACAAGATATGCGGGTTGCATTTCACTCTTTGTCCTCTCGGAATCTACGTTTCTTCCCCTCGAAATTGAAAAGTCGACAGGAAAGCGATGAGATCTCTAAGTATTAAATCATTTTTTCGGCCACATAGCTACAAAGATCAAAATGATTTGTTTCGCGCATTAGCATCGAACGACCTTTTCGTCCGCTTCCTGTTAAAAAGATCAGCAACCAGTAGTGATGCGACCGTATCGTAAGCCGATTTCGTTTGTGAATCGCGAAACACCTAGCGTGATTGCGATTCTGGAATAAAATGGCAGACGCGTTTCGCTTTCGTTTTTCGCGCGAAAAGGTCGGAGCACGACGGAGCTGCGCTCTGATTTTGATCAATTCTCATTAACACATATTTATTTGACGGTTTGCCAAAACTATGACGCAAAGTGTTCATCTTTAAAAAAGCTAAGGTCGAAATATTTTGTGTAACAGTTGAAACTATATATGACTCCAAAAGAATTTCTTTCAATATTTAATTAATATAAACTCTATTAATTAATATAAACTCTATTTTTGTAAAGTATTAAATAAATTTCGATAAAATGTGTGTGTGTGTGTGTGTGTGTGTGTGTGTGTGTGTGTGTGTAAAAATTCCTTATATTAATATTAATGCAACTTTTGAAACTAAACTATATTACTTTTGATACAAAATAGCTCAAATTTATTAATCATGAAATCGAAGTTTGCGAATGTTCGCTCCAAGCGTTTTTCTTTACTTTTTCCCTGCTCACACAAATTTTCGTAATGCGGCAACAATTCTTCGACAGGTTTCTTTTGAATTCTTAGTAAAAGATTTTATTTTACTCTTTATTTTACTCTTATTTTACTCGGCCTCCCTTCGTTATGGTAGTTTTGCAGTTTCGTCATGTTTGTCATCGAGAGTCGGACACTTGGGTAAATATGTATCTGTACGCTTTCATAAATTTCAGTCACATATTCGCAATGGCTGGACCTTTACAATTAGTGAAAGGAGAACTCGGGGAGAGAACATTTCGACATATTGACTACAAAATGTGTACGGACGTCGTTCTCTCGGAGGGAAAGAACCGCCTACCTTCATTTTACCTCTCGACCACACCAGGTTTCAGCTACGTTTCTGCGCTACCACTGCTGTTCGCCTTTCATATCGACTTTTACCAGTCGTAAAACTATATCGATCGAAATGATCCGGCGCATTACAATCAACAAAAGATAATCTTTAATATTTTCACTTATCCAACGTTTTAAACGATGTCTCTTGCCAGCAAAATTGAAACTGTAGTTTAAAATTTGCAGTAAGATCTTTACTTGCGTTTAATTTTAGCTCTATTACGTATTAACATATGCAATATATGCAATTATCGTTATGTTGTATGATACAAGTATTAAACACAAATATCAAATTGCAATTATTAATTAAATGTACATATATATATATTTTAAATCCAATTTATTCTAAGAATTAAACTTTCCATTTGTAATTATGTAAATATTTTGAACAATTTTTTTTCAAAAAAAAAATTATATTAAAATTATATAAAAGATTTTCATTAAATCTAAAATATTCTTGTTAAATAATTATGTAAAAGAATCTTGCCAAATAATAGAAATTTTGATTTCTAATTAAAATATAATTATAAATAATAAAAATAAAAATTCTTTTCTCTCTGGAATTTGCTTCGTAAGTTGATACCTAGAAAAGTATCATCAAGTTCAAGAGGTCGAAACTGGCGAAACGAGGACGTCGTGAACGAAGATGTTCATCCGTCTTCATTGGGAGACACTTCCATAAGCAGCGATGTCTCGGCGAATCGCGCTTATTGCATTCGATGATTGTCTTGACTCATCGTTAGCGAATGTCAGCGAATGACGTTAAGAGCTCGACGATATCTCATTGAAGAGAATGTCGAATGTCGTATATCTTTAGAGATGTCTATTTGATTTTTCTTTGATATTATCGAAGTACTTTCTTATATTACATACTTTTCGCTTTTCGTTGTTTTACTTTTTATATTAAAAATAATATATTATACAATGTCCTTAAATATAATTAATTTTGAAATATTTTATATGTTATTATAATATATGTTATTATAATATATGTTATTATAAATAGATATCAATGTTTTCTAAGAAATTATCTAGAAATAATATTTTTTAAAACTGTGTTTATATATAAGAAAAAGGTTGTCCAATCTCCTACTTGAGTGAGATTGGACATTGTTTGAACAACTTTTAATTAGTCCATTATATTCTTAAGATACAATGAGATGCATAGATATTGTCTTATTCTGTCTTAAGCATGCAATTTTAATTTTTTTAGAAAATCGACCACAAAGTCACTGTGAGTAATCAAAATAACATATCGGTGATCATATCGAAGCTTGTATAAACTTGTTATCACCAAATGACTGACCAAAAGCCCGGAAAGTTTTTATATTTTAAAAAATGTTTATCGCGTACAAACAAAGAAATAATGCTTTATGCTTATAATTGAGAATTGATATATTTTTATGAATTTTGTACGCTAATTAGGAAAAGATTAAACGTGCAGCAGCGTTTACGCGCAACAATCCGCATTAATCTTATCCTTGATTGCGAAGCAAGCGAATAAAGAACTTACTATTATAATTCATCGCTAGCGGCATAAACGACAGACTCCTATTCTGAAAAAAAAAACTGTTTATCAATTGCGCATTACAGAAAAAAATTTAAGAAAAAGCTATATGTATAGTATATTGTAAATCGTGAAAGGAAAAGTTACATAAAACTCTCGCGGTCGCCATTTAATCCTCAATGCGTAAAAGTTGCGTTACGAAACATTTTTTTTAATCCTTTGATATATTCTATCTAGATGTATTACGATGATAAGCTTAAACCTTCGCACAAATACTATAATGAAACTTTTCCCTTGCTGTCATATTCTTTGACTCTGTTTAAAAATCCATTTAAAATATAATAGATAACGTTATATCTTAATAACATATCGACGTGATGAACAAATGATGAAACAGTGCAGTATAATATAAAAAAAATAAAATCATTTTTTCACGTCATATACTTTGTGTTATGATTATCGAGATTTTTTTCTAATTATTAAAAAGTAAGTTAAAAAATATAAAAAGTAAATTTTCTTAATTTAATATAAATTTTTGCATAGCTTTACGAAGTTTAATTTAAAGACATTTAAATATTGCAACTGATAGAAGAAAATGACATTTTATCAGTTTTATATGGAGAATCATCTGTTCATTAAAGAATATTACAATTATTTATCAAATATATATTATTATATTATTATTAAATATATATTATTATTAAATATAATTTGCACAAAACGTCTGAACGTTTGTCTATATGTATTACGCAGAAAATGCTCGTTATGCTTAACGCTAGACGTGAATTAACGACGTTGCGTCTGTTATGAGATCGTTATGCGATCGTCTGTCGTCATTCGCGAGACTATATTAACTGTCAGAGGATTCGCGATGTTGCGTTTCTCCGTTTCTTCAGAAACCTATCACTCAGATTTTAATTTTATAAGTGATCGACGAAGTCGGGTAAGATTGATTATGAAACAATCGAACATTTGAACAATCGAAATGATAGCTTATTAAATGAGCTAAATGAATCTGGTCTAAATGATCTATTTTGCCCAAATGGCTATTTCAATAAAAAAATTAGCGATTATTTTGTAAAATATCGGGGAAAAAATCGATTACAAATAATCGACGCGTTATCAATAAAAAAATATTAACTTGAAAATAAAGTGAAGTGATTTGATCATAATTCCTTCGAAAACTCGCAAAAATTCACAAAAGCGTGACAACGTTTCAACCGAAGCACAGGTATAAGCAAAATCATGACACATAGAAAAAACTTAAGATGTGAGACTTAATCAATAAGATCAGTAAGCGAATCACAAAGCCTATACACACAAACTTTAAATAACAAGACATAGGTAGATAAGATAGATAGATAAGCCGTGAGAAGGGGGTCGATTGTGGATTTTGGAAGGAGGTGAAAATTATAAAAGTGAGCAAAGATTATTGACCAATTAAATTATGAATATTCTAGTGAATTTGCTCACTTTTGTAATTTTCATCTCATTTGAAGATACATAATCGATCTCCAGGGTTGGAAATAACTAATTACATTTCTTCCAATACTAGTAACTAATTTAAACAACGTTACAACAACATTACTGAAATGTTTCAAAATGTTTCTTGCCTTCTGAGATCGCCTTATTGATGAGTCTAGTAGTGTGGATCGAGACGAAACGCTGAAAACTTCTAAAATTCATATTAGTCTGTTATGATAAGATAGAAAAGTAATTGAAAAGTTACTTGTTAACTGTAACGATTAATTTTTAATCTCGACATCGACGAGATACTATTAAAGATTGATCCTTACGGGAGTTCGCGTCTTTGTGAATATTGAGTGATTAAAAATTAAAAACTGATAATATTGTATTAATTTTATGATTTATTAGTAGACGTATTTATGCATTTATAACTTAATAATACTCGATTTTTCTTTAAAATTGTGATTTCAGTGTTATCAAACGTCAAAAAGTGTTATGATAACAGAGATGATAACTGCGGAGAAAAAATTGTACTTTTTCTGCAATAAATAGTCTCGGTAATTTGGAACTGTAACTAGTTACTTTTGAAAGAAAAAACTGTAACTGCAATTAACTATTTTTACAAAAGTAATTTTTCCAACCCTGGCAGTAAGCGAATTGACCTAATCACAGTAATACATACAAACATAAGGCCATAACGTAAGCAGTAGCCAATCCAACATGTTGATTTCCTTACTGCTTACGTCTTACTACCTTAAGCTTTTGTCATGATCCTTACATTGTCATTTGTGTTTCTTGTTAAAAAGCTTCCTATATCTCTGTAAAATCAGTTCTTATTTATTAATCGAATCTAAAAACATCGAATGCTTGATTCAATCGAATCTGAAATAATCGGATTGCTCATTAATCGAGATGTAAACCATCGGACAAAAAACTTGATTTCTACAAAAACTATCGTACTTCAATTAATCGAAGCAACATCACTATCAGGCAGTAGAATGGAAACGTGCCTGAGAAGCTTGGTCTCGCTTGATCTCGAGAAAGGCGCATGACGAGAAGAGCGTGGGACGCACACTAACTCTTTCGTCCTTTTCGTCCGGTCCGGCGAGACCAGAAGGGCTGGATCGGTCTACCCGCCTGGTGTTCTCCAGACAAAGAGGACAAAGGCCCAGTTCTGGGCGCGCCTTAGCGCGCGATCATCTCGAGCGGAGCCAACCGCGTGTATGAGACGCAAAATGATGTATACGTGCATGCGTAGAGAGAGCGCGTGCAAGTATATGGGTGTATGCGTATACGCGTGTATGCGTACCTGCCTCCGTCCATGAAATACTTTCACTGGTTTCACGGCCAGCAGACACGTTTACACGCTGCTAATAATACACTTCACGGTGCTGCGGTACCATTTACTTCGCTGCCTCGCGGTCGTGCGGATCGGGCAAGAAAGATGTAAAGAGAAAGAGAGATGAGAGAAAGAACAAGAGCTTGATTCGAGATAGTCCTTCGTCCTGGCCGCCTCGCAATTGTATTGTTGACGATCGGTCGACGAACTTTACAAAACATCATCGATCGCGTTTTCGATTAATTACAACCTTGACGCGTTTTGATAGCTGGAATTTAAAGTTCGTTTTTATGTGACACTTTATTCGCGATGAAGGACATGTCTAACGCAGACAGGTCAATCACATCACAGTATCTCAGGTTCCTAAGTGAAGTAAAAAAATTGTAAAAGGACACAACTTTTTGTTTAATCCGCAGAGAATGTTGATGCTTTTGTAAAAAAATTCAAGATTTTTCTTTCATGATTGTCCTTGACCTTTATTTCGAAAGGATATCTCGACGGAATTCCATAGAATCCCGATTGAGATGTCAGTGCACTCTCCTGTTTCTCCGTCTTCCGACCGCGGAGTAATTGGCGCATGCAACCAGGAAGAGGAGGGTGTCCACTATTGTTGTCTCACCGACAGGATGTGTCGACGACACGTTTCTGCCTCGCATCCGCCGGAAGAAGCTCCTCTTCGTCTTCGATAAGCCGTTCGCTTCCACATATGAATTTTCACAGACGAATGTTTGATTGTCAATGCAAAAATGAATCCGTATACTTTTAAATAGCATGCGAATTTGAGCATAATCTTAGAAAGCATAGTCCACATTCCTATGTGATTTAAAGCATTAGCAGATGTGTTAAATTTAGGTTTCTTCATAAAACTAGAAACAAAATATAATTTTTCTAACAAATATAACGTGGTGATACAAATGGTGGGACAAATATAATGTTAAACAAATATTAGCTTGCATCAGAAAGTTTCCTTATACAGCAATCTTAAGTATATGAAACGATTACATTTGAATGTACAAAGTAGGTATCAACTATTTTCAGCATAGAGATGTTGTGAAAGTTTGAACACAGAAGTTGTTACAATTAAAAAAGTCGAGTACGTTTTGCCTGATATTACTGGATTCGCAACTGGAGGCGATTCAAACTTTCGATTTAAAGCTTCACGTAAAGAGTCGTGATGAGTTTTTGCAACTGACGTCGGAACAAGACGCTGTTTAAAGTTCGTGAGTTGCTACGACGTTGCTTCTTACAGCCGCGTTACAACGTCGAAAGTCGATTAAAGGATGCGCTCGAGAAGGAGAGCGTCTTCGTCTGGTTTCTCCTGCAATTTCGAAATCCACGCAATGCGCGACCCAAGAGAAGAACCTCTGACAGCGGCGCGGAGTTCAACCTACAAAGAACTTCTTTGTTCGTCAACAGTGACGGAAAAGATTCTCAGGTGAAGTATTCGCAAACCGCACGTTTTCTCAAGGATTTCTTAAAATCGAAATTCTTGTCACTAACGCGCACAAGGAGGCTTTATTCGTCACTCGGTACCATGTTTAAACGATTACGTGACGCGTAATCTCTTGCACAAGATGCCTGAGAAACTATAGTCATCACTTCTGTTGATAAGATTTCTTCTCATTTCTTTCAGAGAGAGAGAGAGAGAGAGAGTTATTCGCTTTATATTAGATTTTATTTTATAAGTAATTGCAGAATGCCATTACTCCTTAATCATTTTTAAAAATAAATTGCCTCCATATTGAAACGATATATATATATACGCTTAACTTTATCATATTATAATTCAGGATTTGATTTATACTAATTTTGGCCGAAATTATAATAATATTAACTCTTTCGAAGCAACCAAGTTTACAAATAATACGTAAATAATATATAAGACTACTATATAATACATAAGGCAGAGAGAGAGAGATTAAGTCAGTATTATTTTTTGTGAAGTTGAAGTATTCCAGCGGCATTCTCTGTGGAATCTCGATCGTCGAATTGGCATGTGCCTGCTTAATTAGTAGCGAGAGTCAAGCATGAGAATGAGATCCATTGGAAGATCATTTTTCTCATGAATAATAGAGAAGAAGTTTGATGCGCTTAATCAGGCAGAATTGTTTAGCAAGAGTAAAAACTATCTATTGCATAATCAATCTGAGAAATCAATCTCAGAGAAAGAATTTTAGTTTTGGAAATAATACAAAAAAATCATCAATTCAGCTTGTTCTTGTTCATACCATTAGACTACCTAAATTATCACAGTAACATTGACCAACTATTTGTATCGACCAATAATTTGATTGTGATTTTTACGTCATTTACGTCATATAATAAGAATCGAAACGCTACATTAAATTTATGATTCAAATTTATGATTCACTTCTTATTAAAAATGGCAAAAAGATGATTTTTATAAAATATTCTTTTTATTAATTTTTATTCCATTTATTCGCAAACATAAATATATTATAAAAGAACAAATTTTAATTAATATTTCAATGAAGTTATCAATGAATATATATTGATATTCCGGTTCATTAATAGTTACACTACAATAGAGAGTTAATTGCTATGTAACGATAATTAAGTGCAGATGTATCTAACTGTAGATTAATAATTGATACGCTCGTGATAAAGGAGGTATCTTAAACAATTCTATGTCTCCTTTGTTACGTTCCTGGCGAGCGCTATGCAACAGCGGATAATCTTGCGCGAACACTCCGTCATAGTTTCGTCTTGTCCGTCTCGGCTCGCAGATTTCTCAAAATATCCGCTCCACTCCCTCTCGGTCCCGCCGCAAATATATCCGCCTGTTCTACTCGCAAGCGGGCAAGCGCGCTCGTGATTTCACGCCGATGGACGTGCTAACGAGCTTTGAGGTACTCACCGACACGTGCTCGGCGGTTTGCTCATTAAATTAGGTAACAATGAGTGGACGAATACGCCCGCCGTCTCTACACTTGTATGTATCTCACGAGTTTCTTATGTTCCTTTTCTCTCTTTCCATATTCTCTCTCTCTCTCTCTCTCTCTCTCACATCCTCCCACCTCATATCGTATGGTGGGGTGCCAAGGATATGTGTGCAAGCCAAGGCGCACCACAGTGGGGTCGGGTACCAGACAAGGTCACGGCTACCAAGCGCTGGTTTCTCTTTCTTTCTCTCTTCCTTCCATTCTTTTTCTCCGTTCATATTTCTCTTCTCTCTTTCTCTTTTTACTTATCTTTTTTCGTCCTTTATAACTGTCCTATCTTTCTCTTTTTCTCTTTTCCTTCACATCTCCTCGAGCCCCGTTTTCTCTTTCTCTTTTTATCTTTCTCTATCTTCCCAACGTGGCAGCCATCTTGGGGAATGTGTAGCGTCATCGAACGCACCATCCAGAATAACAATAAATTATCTTCTCCGCTACCTCTCACCTTCCACCTCCCGCCCAGTTCTCCGTTCTGCAATCTACATGGTCTCGGGCCGATGCGTCGCGTCACATTGCGCGAGGAAATGAAGGATTTCCACTGCGAGGTCTGCGAGTGGTGCACAAACTCACTCTTCCATCCGTTTCTCCATTTCGCGATTTTCCTTCGTTCCCTCTTTGCCATCTTATCTGTTCCGCCATATCTTGCGATGTCTCAATTCGAACGCATGTGCGTCTTGCTTCTAAATCAGTCGAAAATATAACAGCGTAATATTATAAATAAAATTTAATAAAGAATTTTTCCAAATTGCACGAAATACTTGAGAAATTGTTTCTTATTCCGAAAATATATTCTCTTCAAAATTGCTGAGGCGCACCATGAGGTATTAACATAAATGAAAGGGATCTCCAAAATGTTGTAATATTTTTGTGATAATTATCGAAGCCATAAAAAAATGCTGAAATCATCACTTGGTGACGTGACAAAAAATATTTTTGAAAGGAGATAAAATCCCACGACATAATCTTTAGAAGTAGTGTGAGAGGGATCTTTTATCCTATCATATGGCAATCTCGGAGCACAAGCCCTTTTTGATTACTACAGTCTCTGACTGTCTCGATCTCCCTCCATCACATCATCCGCCCCAATAACCAAGGAGGGCATTAATTCAGAATACACAACATTCAAAACTGCACGACATACGTAGTTTGTTAGACAAAACATTTCGACAAAAATTTCAATAATATTGAAACCTTTTAAATAATTATTTAAAAAATTGCTTTTATATTAATTTTGAAACATTAACTAAATCACTACGATTAATTATTAAATGTCTTCATTTATGGAATAATACTTTTTATTTATCGAATATTTTTATAATTTTTTAAAATTAATAATATACGATGAAGGAAAATTATAAATAAGCGGAGAGCCATGATGTATGTTCATTAGCAATTGTCGAAAAAAATCATATACAATAGTTAGATAGACAGTTGAAAAAAAATATAAGAAAATGAGAAACAATTTAGTATAATTTTCGCCGGAATTTTTATATATCTTGATCTGCTCCTTTTCCGAAGTATCCCAAAGTGCTCTTTTTACTGGCAAAGGACAGGAGGGAACCTTAATCCGGGAGGGCAGAGACGGAAAACAATAGTGATTGTCTCGAAACGTTTACAGCCTAATTATGTGAACACGGGACTCGAGCTCGGTGGAGTAACAATGCTATAACTCGTAACAATGTACGATTGTTCATTGTCTGCCCATGCCTCTCCGCTTTTCTTCACGTTCGAACATACGCAGGTTCGTAATCCTGTGCACGTAGGACCTTTCGTCCTTCAATACTAGAAATTAGGCTGCTGAGGACTGGAAATATTTGATAGAAAGAGAACACTTTCCGGGTAAATCGGCAACGATTCAGCTCCTTTGAGAGGCCGATTTATACTTGTAAATTACAAGTCAAATCTGACTCATGCCGAGGAACTTTCTTCTAATCAGCAGGCATTTATCTGATGTAGGTGGCATTACTATGTAGAAGATAAATTATATAGAAGATAAATTATATAGCTTTCGCGACAACTAATGTGAAGGCTGTAAATATATATAGTTTTTTTTACTATCTATGTACAGTAATGCATAATTTACACATTAGATAACACAATAATCGCAATCCCTTCTTGCAATTTTTGAAATGTTTTTCTTTGAGAAAATAAAATTTAATTTTTATAACTATATTTTTAAGTATTTTTAAAATACTATATTAATATATCATTTTATCACTAATATTGTACTTAGTAATGTGTTTTCAATTAAATGATAATCTTATGGAAAGTATTCTTAAGATTGATTTATTTAAATTTTGATTTGACAACAACAGTGAATCGTGAATAAAAAGAGAGTAACAAGTATAATATATGAACATCATATATTGTTTTGTAAAAATTTTTTTGTTTATACATCTATAATACTTGACCACATTAAAAAAATCGTATAATTATATCTCTCAGATTTTGTTTACTGAAATTGCCTTTCGCTTTTTCTAAAAATATCTGATTTTTTTATCTTCAGTGTCACATAGTTAAAAGGTTGTTTTCAGAATTCGGGATTAGTTTAACCCTTAAAACATGTTGGAAGAATCACGCTCGTGTCAAATTAAAAACGATGTATCGAAATTCGATATAATACATGTATATGTATAACTGGTCTGTTTGGATATTTCACGAAGCCAATGGCGACCTCGAACTTTTCATAGGTTGCTCGTGACTTGTCCCTCGTTTTATCTCCCTCTCTTTTTCCCTCTTCTTCGCCTTTCTCTCTCTCTCTCTCTCTCTCTCTCTCTCTCTCTCTTTCGCTATAGTGCCAAACCTCTTTGTCAGTCGCAACATCCGGCCTGTCTTCCAAGGCCACGCAAGATCACACACAGAAATCGGGTCGTTGAACCGTCCGCGATGCGCATTGCGCTGTAATAAAGCGAAAGGCGCCAGCGGGGAGATAAACGCACATGCTTGATACGCTGCGACTGTCATCGTCATCCACATCGTCGCCGTGGTCGTCATTCGATAAGAGAATTCTCTAGGCTGGATATCTCCCTCGACGAAGTGATTCCCTCTGGGAGACTTTCTCTCCCGTGTATCATTCGTTACGGACTTGCATTCTCTTCAGACAAGAGAATAAGAAAATAATTACACGATCTCTACAAGATCGTAATCAATAGACAAAAAAGTTTGTACAAATATTACGTATCAATTTATCATAGTCAGCACTTTAATGTTTAATCTATTTGAATAGCTCGCGTGATAGTTTATTTCATTCCTTCGCGCCAAGGTGCATCGTGCATTGATGTAAACAACTCTAGTTAAATTACATAAGATAATCGTAGCATTACTACCTTTTGTATAGCAGCATATAATGACACACTCAAATACAACATTCATCCATTTGAACATTAAGGAAAATTTACAAATTTTCCGAGTTTTCTAACTATTGAGGTCTTTTAAATACTTTAAAATGTCGATAAATATCTTTGATAAATAATTTCTCATCATACTTGTATTTGTTGTTGGAAAAACAGAACTTTCAGAACTTTCAAACTTTCTTTACATTTTTTTATTTTTAATCATATCATTTTTTATATATATTCTTTTTCATATTTATATATGTTTATTTTTATAAAGAAACTTTAGTAAATCTATTTCTTTTCCTTCATTTTCTCCTCGATTTTTTTCAATTTTAACCAAATAAATAAGTGTCTTTATAGCAAAAAAACTTTATGTTGTATTGGTCGTTGTATCGAATCACAATCGACTCATCAAATAGATAAGTTAATTATGATTTGAAATATTGCAGCCATATTTAATAAATCAAAAGACAAAATATAATGATGTAAATATTAACTGCAATATATTTTGAATTACAATCAGATCATTTATTATGCATTCGATGATTCTAATAAACGCAAAGTTGTAAAGTTTATGTACATTTGTCTATTTAGGAATATTTTAACGAAAAAAAAATTTTAATTAATTTTCAAAATACAGTTCTTACTTTTTTCATTATTTTTACGTACAACTTACTTACACATATTATTCTTTCGCATTTAATTTATTATAATTACATTAACCCTTTGGATATTACATAATATTTCACATATTATGATAGGATATCGATGAGATTTGAATCTAGAATCTCTGAAGTAACCTAGATTTATCGGAGAAGCGCGACTAGTGTTAAGTGTTTTGATTAAGCATTGTAATCACGTGACTTAGCAGCCAATCATGAACTGATTTCGTCATTAAAAATGGTTGCTTAATGGATGATTGGTGGATTTCATAGTCCATCTTGCAAACGACGTCATTTTTAATACTTTTTTTAGTACTTTTTTGCGATACTGACATAAGTCGGTCGCGCTTCTCTGATAAATCTAAGACTCTAGGGTAAACTACGCTAACACCGAGCTACAATCGCATACTCGTCTGAATACTTCATCATTCGATTGTCATTCATCTTATCCCAATCATGTCTCAAATGAAAGTCAAATACTAGTGCATCAAAATCAACATTTGTTTACTTATAGTATATTTATTTATTTTTTATATTTACGCTTTTTCATATTTATTTTTATTTAAAAAAACTTAAATCTAGACTTATTTTTTTTCTTCCTTGTTTTTTTCAGTTTTAATTTTCTTCCTTTTCCTAAAGTTTATCAAATATTTACAAACCTAAAGATTTCATTTTTTTACTTTTATATTATCTTTTCATTTTACGATTTTAATTTCTTTTTTATCATCGCCAGAAGTAAAAATTGTTTCAGGTTTGTCATCCTGAAAGATTTTCTTATTCTCTTTGAAAAACACTGAAGATACGTCGTACAATGCATTTTTGCACTTTCTCGGGAGTATCGTCCTCCAAGGACATCATCTCGAGGAACCAGTCCTGCGACGAAAAACCGAGATATTCGTTGTAATATACGTTGCGCGTGTACATTTGCGAGAAAAATGCATGCGTGCGAAGGGAAGCTGCGGAACGTGGATCCGCTCCTGCCTTTCGTTTTTCCTTCGGAGCTGCAACGAGACCTTGAAGAAATCTTCCCGCCATCGCGTTCTCGATTTCGTCATTGAGATCACCGTCGGTTCTTGGCGCGAGTCGCGCGCGGTCGCATATTCGTAGCACGATCGAAGGAAAAGGATCGGAAAGCACGCTTCCATTACTTGCTGGTACTATACGGCATAGCGCTGATCTAGACCTTGACGATGAACAAAGCAAAGAACTAGGAATCCACCGGCTTATGTCGATCGCGTTCGAGAACGAGCACGCATTACATCTAATTGCGTTTTTCACTGGCAGAACTGGCGCTCACTCAGTGCGCATTAAAGCTGTTGTACATTAACTTCTGAATGTAAGCTGTTGTAAGCATTAAATCTGAATGTAAAAGTGAGATATTTCAATTAATAAAATACCAATTGTATTATTTTATCCACAATATCACAATAAAATATATTTCGCGGTTTAATTCGTTTCTATATATTTTCATTAAATATACGTCTTTACATCTATTTGTGTACAACGGCTTTAAAGTACATTGAGTGCCCATCTCTGCTAGTGAAAAACGCTATTTGGTTGATACAAAGTCTTCTTTTTTTTAATTTTCTACGAAAACACTTGCATATATCCAAGTTAATATATGAGAAGTAAGCTAACAATCTAACTTCGTTCTAAAAGGTTACTAACATATTTAAATTTAGAAAGGCACTGATAAAAAAATATTATAAAAATAAATATTATAAAAATATTATAAAAATGTAACGGATGAATTATATTACAATTTGTTTCTGCGACGATATTATTTGTATCATTTAAAAATTGACACTACGATGATTTAATGGAATATTATTATTGCTACATTACATCACTAAATTGTTGAAACGTTTTAATTAATAATCATTTTGCGTGTACGAGACAAGAGATAAAAAACAAATGGATGACATGAAACTTGATACATGCGTAATTTAATTGTGAAATTGGTGCACAAAGCCCCTTTTACGCGTGAATTTCGTTCAGAATGATTGGCGCTTTTGTTTCTGAGAATTAATTGAGCGCTTTTGTGCGTAAATGACTTTACAAGAAGGGGCCGGCCACCACAAGAAATGCATCTCATGCGGAATGAAGCCGTAACACTTCTAACCGTCCTGAGACGCGGTGTGTTACTTGGCGCGTGCATGCAGACGTCGTGAAATATCTTCTTCTAGCGAGTGTCGTTTATCTTCATACAACGTCTGTCGTTTATCTGCAACACGAGCCCGTCAGCACCAACGTGCATGCAACGGTATATACACCTTGTACGCTACTTTACAACGAGAGTGCGACTAGATATTATCTCTAAATCACAGTGAGTTACCTCACCCCGAAGTTTTGACTGAGACTCGTGCGTCCTTGTTTACATATATCAGCACGTCCACGTCGTTGTAATTTTAGCGAGATTATTAAATCTCTGACCGAGCTGTTATACCAGACTCAACAAACTTTAGATTTCATCCCGCTGGCTATATTTATGCAGATCATGCAACAAATATGCAATAAGCGAAGACTACAGAAATTTTCTTACATATCTAAAATGACAGGCTCCATCATATCTTTCATGATTACACACTTGTGAGTATAATAAATAATCTCTGAAAATTTATACGAGCTTCTCGTTAATTTTCCAATTTTTATTCCTCAGAAGTTTTTTCTCATGCATATTTAACTGACAGAAGACTCGCATACACGCACGACGTAAAGAGACATTTTAATGATACGGACACGATAAAATAAACGCGCAATAACGATTGTGCCGTTTGTCATTTCTGTCTGTAAGTATGACTTTCAATGAGAATGAGCGTGTAAACTCCGTCTGCGTGTAAACGAGACCCGCATAACCCATCTTTATATCTTCAAGAGACCAATGCTCTGATATAATCAAGTTCGAGGAACTACGGAAATGGTGATAAAACCGAGCGCGCCATGGACCCGTTGCTCATTGAAAAATTTCATTGAAGAAAAGGGACAGGCAACACGTGAATAATGGAACGTGACAAATTATATGAATCATACATATAAATACTTGCTTATAAAATAGTAAGAATGTGAGAGAAGTGGAAAATAAATTGCTTGCAGTTTAATTGCAACATAGAATTAAATACATTCTTATTATATACATTTTTATTTTTATTAAATACATTCAAACCGAAAACAAGTCTGATCAAAAAAGCTAATGACCGTAATAAAACATCAATATTAAACTATAACATTAATATCAAAACATTAAACATATATTATACAATACATAATACTATATCAAAGTTATAATGCAGCCACTGCCGCAGCAACAAAATAATAATTAATAATAATTAATAATAACTTTATCAAAGTAAAGATTTGAGACATTATACATGAATGATAAATGTATCAAGAGCATCAACAATGGTATTGTTCATAAGCTTAAATCTTTGATATAATTTACATAATTATGATAATAATGAAGTCTATATAGTAATATTACGAAAAATTAACAGATAAGTGTGAAAATAAAAAGACGGTCGATATTTGCTCATGTTATAATTTGTAATTTTGCAGCTTTCATAAATATAGCTTATAAATTTTTTCATCTAATAAAAGAAGCAACTAGTGATCTTCGTGCAATATTACAAGCGATGCGAGAACAACTCGACTTGAAACGCGTTGCCAGGCGAATTTGATGATCTCATCGTGCTGAGAGAATCAAGCCGAAAGGAGCCACCAACGGCCCCGTATTTGACTTCGATCAAACCAAGAACTGCCCATCATGTTGGAATTCAGGGACGGGGCGTGGCCCCATCTAATAATCGAGCAAATCGTAGGACTCGTCGCCGGGACAAAAAAATCGTTGACGATGATCTGATCGTCGCGTCGCGCCGAATCGATTTTGGCAGACTTATAAAATAATAACATGGTCACGAATCCTAAAGCGATCAAATATATGCATCGCATAAAATATTACGATTCTTTGCATATACCTATGATACGTGCTTCCAAGAGTAGTTTCTTAGATAAATATTATTAAATTTATTCATAAAATAAATTCACTGTTGTTCACTATGATTCTCAGTTTCATTTCTAATTCTCTTTATCTTTTTTATATTTTTTATGAGTAATCTTCGAATTAAATAATTCAGCTCTTAAAATAATTTATAAAAATGTAATGTCGCGAGTCGAGTTACGCGAAACGATTTCCAAATTATGTTCTTATTTCTTTGTTGGATGTAGTTGATTTCACTGACCTCGTTGAAACATTACTTAACACAATATGCGCGTAACACCAGCGATATTTCGCGGCATGAACAGTCGTCTTCAGTACCTCTGTGCTTTCTTCTACCTTTCAATAGCGTCACATCGAGACGAATAGTCCCGCATGATCAAGGTGCGTTCTATGTTTCGTTAGCGGGAAATTATTGTTCGTTTCAGTGACCCGTTTCACACTGGCCGAAATGAAAAGCAGCAACCGGCTCGATTATAATATATACATATATATATATATATATATATATATATATATATATATATATACATTTTCACACCCAAGCGCTTTTGTTTCTCATAATGGATCTCGACGGGACGCGCCATACGAGACCTGTACAACAGGCCGCGCGCAAACGCGCAG